>Ga0182005_1000152_pt1 | contig 48562 bp, 35 predicted proteins | sample Sormic07211103_1_FD_123021 | JGI IMG/M metagenome (GOLD analysis project Ga0182005, IMG submission 123021) | Rhizosphere microbial communities from Sorghum bicolor, Mead, Nebraska, USA - 072115-103_1 MetaG | ecosystem: Host-associated > Plants > Roots > Rhizosphere | place: USA: Nebraska... | reverse complement strand
TGCTGATGACCATTGGCGTGGCGACGCTACTAGTCGGTCTCGCGAAGGCCGTGTGGAGCTTTTTTGACAGTGACTACAAGAAAGGCCAACAGCGCAAAGCCACCGACAACAACCTCGACAGCGTTTGCGAGGCCATCCGCGACGGTTTCCGCGAAACCCTCGCGCAGGCGCTGCCGCCGCTGGAAGAGAAAATCGAACAGATACGTACCGTTCTGCAGCAGCCCGCCCTGCAAGCACGGCACATCAACCAAAAACTCGACGCTGCCCACCTCGGCCTGAAAAAGATCGCCAGCGACCTCAAAGCATAAGGAACTGCACCATGAATTCGACCCTTGAGCTCTTTCTGAATCAAAACAACAAGGCTCTGGCACTGCTGGACAAACTGCGTGTATTCCTCGAACAAGGTGCTGCACTGGGCGTCAACATCGACCCGACACTGCTGAGCAAACTCGAACATGCCAGCCAGAACCTGGCCAACGACAAACTCAAAATTGCCTTGATCGGCGGTTTCTCTGAAGGCAAGACATCCATCGCTGCGGCCTGGATGGAACGTCTCGACAAATCCAGCATGAATATCAGTCAGCAGGAGTCATCGAACGAGGTGAAAGTCTACGAAGTGGATGACAACTTCGTGCTGATCGACACTCCCGGGCTATTTGGTTTCAAGGAACAGTACAACGCCGATATCAATGCGATGGAGAAGTACAAGGACATCACGCGCAAATACGTCAGCGAAGCACACCTGGTGCTGTACGTGATGAACTCAACCAACCCGATCAAGGACAGCCATAAAGATGACCTGAACTGGCTGTTCCGCACGCTCGACCTACTGCCGCGCACCGTGTTCGTGTTGAGCCGTTTCGACGAAGTGGCCGACGTGGAGGATGAGACCAGCTACGCGCATCACCTGCAGGTCAAACGCAACAATGTCGAAAGCCGGCTTCGCGAGTCCATCGGCGCCAGCGACGCGGAGGTGGCCGCGTTGAGCATCGTCGCGGTGGCGGCGAACCCGTTCGACATGGGGACCGATTATTGGCTCGAACGCCTTGGCCAGTTCAAGACGCTGTCGCACATCGGCAGCCTACAACAAGCGACGGCGAGCAAGATTCAGTCCAGTGGCGGCCCTACGGCGATCGTCGAACAAGCGCGCAAGAGCGTGATTCTCGACGTACTGCACAAGGAGTTGCCGGTGGCGGTGGAAAACGACCAGCGCCTGGGCGACGAAGTGGAGCGCCTGAGTGGCGTCAGCCACACGCTCAGCCGTCAGCTCGTCGGCGCCAAGAGTCAAATAGGCGAGGTGCGCATTGGTCTGCGCGATTTTGTCTCACGCTATTTTGCCGGGTTGATTATGCGTACTGAGGGACTGACCCAGGAAACCTTCAAGGAATTCTTCGAGCGTGAGATCGGGCGTGATGGCGTCATGGTGACCACACGCCTGCAGAACGAATTCGACCGTCAACTCAACGGGGTGAGCCAAGAGCTCAGCCGCATGCGCCTCAGCTTTGACTCCGAGATCGATCACTTCAACACCAACGTGATCAACCTGGGCAAGCAAGGCGTGAACTATGTGATCAAGGGCAACCTGATCAACAACGGCAGCATTTTGGCTGCTCGCGATGGCATCGTTAGCGTGGCCAAGACCCTCGGCGTGGATCTTGGCAAGGCACTGAAATTCAAGCCTTGGGGCGCGATTAACCTGGCGAAAAACCTCAACGGCATCCTGTCGGTTGCAGGCTTGGCGCTGGAAGCCTGGGACAGCTATGAACGCAAGAAACGCGAAGATCAGTTCAGACAGGCCATTGCAGAGATGGTGGACAACTTCAACAACCAGCGTGAAGAACTGTTGACCATGATTCAAGACGTCTCGTTCGAGGAGCGCTTCTTCCCCGATTACGCCTCGCTTGATGCCAATGCCGTAGACGTTCAGATCGCCATCGATACGCAGAAAAGGTTGCGTGAACAATTCAAGGAATGGCGCCAAAGCGGGGAATTGATCGAAGCCGAATTCACCCGGATCGAGGGCTAAGATCATAATGAACACGATGTGCGTGAGCCGCTGGTTAATGGTTTCTCCAAAGGGCCCCGAAACCTGCGCCGAGAATGGCGCCCTGGTGCATCTGCGCCAGGGCGATGCCGACGGCGCTTGTGGCCCATACGCGCTGATGATGGCGTTGCTCTCACTCGGCGTGCTGGAGCGTAAAGAGATCACTGATATGAACCTCTGGGATGGTCGCAGCCGCGAAGGCAAGTTTCGTAACGCGCTGATCTCCCATGGCGCGTTGATTTCTTCCGGTACCAACGGCGAGGATCTGGCGAGCCTTGCCCAGCATTTCCGCGGAAGCGGCATTGAAGCCGAGCACGTGACAGGCAGCAAAAAACAGCTACTCAGCAAACTACGCGACGCGCTGGACAGGGACGGCATTCCATTGATAGGCGTAAGCTGGTCGAAGCATAGTGGCCACTGGATGATGGTCGTGGGCCATCAAGGCTATGTGCACGAAGGTCAATATCAACTGACCCATTTGCTCTGCCTTGATCCTAGTACTGAAGCCCCCAGGGCCTCCCTCTGGAACGCTGTGATTGAGGTATTCACCGAAGAGGGCCAGTCAGTGTCGCGCGGTATCTACAGCAGTAATCACTGGGGAGTGGACGGCAATACCAGCGCCTGCAAGCTTGATGAAGCGGTTGTGCTCGAATGCAATGAGGAGTGATAAAAACATGTCAGACAACGCATTTGAAAAGGACTACTCAGACGATTCCTTCTGGGAAAAAGTCAAAAGCTACGCAAAATCCGCAGGCGAGGCCGCCCTCGAGCCAGCGCTGAAGATGTATTACGCCGCAACAGATTCGGATACCCCAACGTGGGCGAAAACTACCATTTATGGAGCGCTGGGATATTTCATCTCGCCGATCGATGTCATCCCGGACATCACTCCAATCGTAGGATACACCGACGACATCGGCGTTTTATGCGCGGCTTTGGCCGCAACCGCGACCCACATCAAGGCCGAGCATGTGACACGGGCGAAGCAAACACTGAAACAGTGGTTCTCCTGATCGCAACGCGATGCCTCACGCAAGACTGTGTTTGAGTGAGGCATCGACAAACCCGGGCCATCACAATCTGACACTCCATGCGTCCCAGACTCCTGGATTACCAGCCCAGCCCCTCAAGACGCGTCACCGACTTGAAAGCGACAACCATCACATTCCACTCATAGTCGGCCGCGAGATAGAGGGTGTAATCCCTCTTTCCGAACTGTCCGGTTCTTTCGTTGAAGGGGACTCGATAGGTCTAAGGCTATCCCGATACACGTCAAAAAAAGGCCAGGGATTCCGTGTGCATCAGGCTTGGTCGACCGACAAACAGCCAGATGCACATGTCAAAAAGGCATTCTGTGAGGAGGTACGCGTATCCAATGGCATGGGCTTCACGGAAACCGACATCTTCGTTGCGCCCCCGCTCGTGACAGAGCACGGAGTCGAGGATGGCCGGAAATATCTGGCACAGCTGTGCTGAGCCACAACAAAAAGCGGGCTTGCTGGGGGTGGAAAGCCGTTTCGATTGACGCGGAATGACTAGTGCCGTTGCTGGGAAACTGCCAATAGTTTAACTCGAATCTCAGCTCTACTATTTGCCAATTGCCCCTGTAGGTCGATTCCAGCCCCAAGTCAGTCGGTAGGTCCCGGAATTCCTGAGCGGCCCTTTTTCCCATCGAACTTATTTGGCGTCCTGCCGTACACAGTCGGCACGTTGTCCAGCTTACGGAAAAGGCCGTCCAGTGTAGGGTCACCGCCCCCAGCTGCCTGCAACGCGCCGAGCAGGCCGAGGTGGTTGACGGGCGATTCGTACTTCTGTGGATCGCCTTCAATGCTGCCTATGCCACCGACATCGATGAGACCCAACGATTGGCAAGCGAGTACCGCCATTTACCAACGCTAAGTTATCGCTAAATGCCGTTGCGCAAATTCGCGCTCTTCGTAATCGGTAATTCAGAAACGCTTCGGAACACTCCTAGTTCTCCGTTGAGTACAGAGTGGCTGCGATGTTCCCAAAGAGTCCCGAATTACGCTGTATATTGAGCATTCTAGCGGCTGGCGAGTTGTTTTCTATCTTGAATTTTGCCAGTTTCAGCTTGGCTTCCTCGCTTAGGCATAGAGCTGGATTTCCGAGCAAAGCGATCTTCACATCAGCGTTGGTATCGCTAGCCAAAGTTTCTTGAACCTCGCTGGTAACCTGTAAGTTTTTGGCAAGGTTGATCCGCACCTTGTAGCTGGAGTCACCAGCTAACTGGACTTGAATTGCTTCGGCAAGTTTCGGGTGCGCGGCAAGGACAAGCTTTAAGGGATTGTCGGCATTTTTCAGCAACATTTTCTGTTCTGCCACCGTCAACTCTGGACGTCTGGCAAATGCCTGCTTGATCTTGCTTGCGCCCTTCTCAAGGAGTTGAAGTTTTACATTGGCTCCAAGCGATGGATTAGAAACCAGGGCAGCGACAACCGAAATGTTGTCATCCACCGCCAGCTTAAACTGCAGGGATTCAGGCAGAATCAAGTTGCCGCCCACCGCCCTCCTTACGTCAGCATCGTCATCCAACACAAACTTCTCCAGAACTTGCTCGGGAAGCGCCCTATTACTTGCCAAACCCTGACGAACAAGCGCATCGCTATCGGCTGCCAGCTTCTGCTGAAGATTTGTCCCTTTCGCCAGGCTTGCCAGCTTGGCGCGAAGCTCTTTGGCAAGAGTACCGTCATTGATCTGGCGAATCAGCAGATCTTCCGGTGCATTGCCGTTCAGGCAGGCCAGCTCGAGTAGCTCCAGATCGTACTGTGGGTTGCTCTGGAGAATATTGATGCGGATCGACAGCAAGCGCTCCGGACAACGAGGGTTTTCGTAAACGGCCTTGATCACTGTGCGCTGCGAATCCATTGCCAGCTTCTCTAGCTGATCGTCCGGACAATCCGGGTTACTCGCGACTTCCTCACGTTTCACATGGTTAGGGTCGGCAGCCATCTTGATCATCTGTGCCACACTGAGCCCCTGATACTCAGATGCCGGGCGCAACTTGAGTTTTTCGAACAACTCTTCGTACTTGCCGACCTGATCGCGCAGGGTTTCGCGTAGCGGGATGGTGGACTGGATCGCGTCTTCCAGCAGTTTCTGAGTCAATGCGCTGCCGTTAATGAAGGCATTAGCCAAGGCTTCATTGACCGCATTCTCGATGTCAGCACCGCAGTAATCACGACACAGCTTTACGAGCTTAAACATCTCCAGTTCAGCAACCGTCTGGTGCGACTTGCCCAGGTGAATACTCAGGATTTTTTCCCGCTCCACGGCGTTAGGAAATCCAACATAGAAGATCTCGTCGAAACGACCCTTGCGCAGCAGCTCCGGCGGCAGTGCGCTGATATCGTTGGCAGTGGCTATGACAAAAACCGCACCGGTCTTTTCCTGCATCCAAGTCAGGAAATAGCCCAGCAGGCGCGCCGTCACTTCCGAAGCATTACCGCCCCCCATGCCAACGAAAGCCTTTTCCAGCTCATCAACCCAGAGAATGCAGGGGCTAACGGTCTCCGCCATACTCAGCGCACGGCGCATATTGTGCTCGCTTTCGCCGACATACTTACCGAGCAATGAGCCGATATCCAAACGCAATAGGGGCAACTGGAATAGGCTAGCGGCGACCTTGGCTGTCAGCGACTTACCGCAACCGGGCATGCCGGCAATAAGCACCCCTTTGGGCGCTTTGACTCCCCGTTTAGTGGCCTCGTCCAGCCGACGGATAATGGTGGAGCGCTGCTCCAGCCAATGTTTCAGGTTCTCCAGTCCACCGATATCGTCCAACTCCACGACGCTGGGGACCATCTCCAGCACACCGCTCTTGGCGATAATCTGTTCCTTTTCGTGGAGAATCGTCTTCAATGCACACGCATCCATTGTCGCGGCCTGCCGACCCATCATCCTTAATAGCTGAGCGATTTCGCTAACGGTCAGTCCACTCAGTCCTGAAACCACCTGATCATTCAGATTTTCCGGTACGGTCAATTGTCCGCTGGCCGCTGCCTGCGCCAGCAAGGCCTTGATTTCCTCGCGATCCGGTAGCGGTAGGGTGAGCAAGGAGACTTGAGCCTCGATCGGGGCAGGGATACAGACCGCCTCCGAGACCAGAATGACCGAGCATTCGCCGGCGTGATGACGTTCGATCAGGTTCAGCAACTGCTTAAGGCGTGCAATAGCGAGCGTGTTGTGTTCCAAGGCGAGTCGGGCGCCCTTGATCAAGATCAGTGACTGCTCCAGGTCCGCGTCCAACAGTGCTAACAGCGCATGTTCCAGCTCGGTTTTGCCGGACTCGAGATTGCTCAGTGGTCGCTTGTTGTCGAAGTCGACCCAACCATGCCCCAGGTTCCACTCATGGATACGCTTGAGCCCGAGCTTATCCTGAAGTCGGATCAGCAATTGATCGACACGGGCCTCTTCAGCGGACTGGATATAGATGGCGGGAGCGCCAGCCAGGAAATGCTCTTCCAGCTTGATTTCGAAATTCTTTTTGCTTTTCATGAAAGAGCCTTAGCCAAAAATCGAGTTAAACGCGCCTTTGAAAACATCTACTACGGCCGAGCCAACCTCTTTAATGGTTGCCGTCATTTTCCGAACAACCTTGCTGGCAACCTCGACAATCTTCCTGCCACCCTTTTCAATAAGCGTGCCCACCGCCTTCCCCGCTAAACGACCGGCAATGCCGCCAACAAGACCACCCACAGCCGTACCTCCAGGACCAAAAACGGAACCTAACGCAGCTCCCCATTTGGCGCCAAGTTGGGTGCCTTTTTGTTCGACTACTTGCGCCAGCGAGCGAGCGGCCACCATGGTTGTCTGCTCGATGGCATTAATTGCGGTATCGGCGAGGATGTCGCCCTGCCCCAGCTTATACAACGCCTTGGAACGCTCCAGGCCGGTATAGGTAGTAGTCGCGATCACCTCGGTTGGCGTATCGCGAAAAAAACTCAGCCAACCGCTTTTGGCAGCAATCACCACGCCACCGGAAACGGCAACCTGCGCACCGATATGCCGGGTGGACTTCAGCGTACTATCGAAAAATTCCTGCAGGGCCACACTGACCGGTGCGTTTTCATGGCCACGCATCCAGTTCCAGGTGCGCTGCCCGAGGATGCGGGCACCATGGCAGGAAGCATTCAGCGCCGCATTTAGCAACGCCTGATTGTTGATGTCCTTGGCAATGGCCAAACGGGAGTTTTCGTCCCAGATAGTCGGTTGTTTTTCCGTAGTGACTGTCGTACCGCCAATGGCGACGCCGGCTGGTACCGTAGTGTGACGAACATCCGGCTTGAGTGTCTGCATCAGCGATACGTTGGCCGACTCCAGCATGTCCTGCACATGCCCGGCGTACTCGCCCAGATTCAGGTCGGGATTGTCCTGAGCGTCCTGCTCCAGCTCCTTGGCCAGCCAGTTAGCCGTGCTTTTCCCCTTGTCGAGATGTCGTTGCAACGACTCTTTATGCTGATTGGTACGCGTGATCGACTCGATGAGCGTGCGCGCGACACTTTCGACTTCGGCGTTGTTTTCCCAGAGATGCGGATACTTGTTGAATTCATGCGTGAGCCACTGATCCAGGGGCACCTCGTGGCGATGCTGGTCGTAGGAACGAATGAAGCTCCAAATGACCTCTACAGCCTTGGGCGCACTACCAGAGTCAGCGAATGCGACTTGGCTCAGCAGATCTGCTTGGCGCTCGTGCTCTTTTTCATCGTTAAGCATCGGCTCGGAAACGTTCGACATAGAAAATCCGTCTGATTGGCTCATGGCAGAGTGTCCTTTGGGGTTCAGCAAGGGTGACAAAAAAAAGAAATGATACCCGGCAAAGTGCCTATGGTCTCGCTAACGAATGGCCTTTTGCCATGCGACCCCACCCAGATATCACAGGACATGCACTTAGAGACGCAGAAGCAACTCTGCTAACGTCCGCTCAACCCACCCCGCATCGCGCATCTTCAACGATTCGCTCCCGCATTTCGGGCACTGCTTGAACCACTCCCCCGGTCCCAGCGCATCACTCTGGGGTGCCATCGTTTTCTTCCAACCACATTCACCACACACAAACGTAAATGGCCTGGGCCTTATAGGCATCGCAGCTCTCCTGAAAATTTATCCATAGTCGTCTCCATCAGCGCTCTCAACTACCGGGATACGCCAACTCGATCTGCTGATCGAACACTCCACCAAATCCACAGTACTCACGCGGAATGCGCTCCATGTCCTCGGCGACTTGCACAATCACTTCGCGCAGCTCCAATTGTTCGAACCACCGAGCAGGAATCGCTGCAGCACCATACTGAACACCCAACAAGTGCCCGGCGATGAGCCCGGTACTGTCGCTATCGCCACTGTGATTCACCGCCGTGATTACGCCTTCTTCGAACGAAGGCGCTGCCAGGGCACACCACAATCCGATAGCCAGCGTTTCTTCGGCGACCCATCCGCCACCGAGCTCGCCTATTCGTTGCGGAGTGGGCTGGTAGCCCTCGTAAAAGAAGAAAAGTACGCGCTCAATGAGGCTCCGTATTTCTTCCATACCGGGCACTTGTCCATATTGGGCCAGGCTCTGAGTGACTGCGTGTTCCAGGCTGTCTTGCCGATCGACAATGCGCTGGAGAATATCGGCAAACAACCCGGCCGCCAGGTAGCCCGTAGGGTGTCCGTGAGTCAGGCGCCCTGACTGGACAGCGTAGTCAAAGGCGTTTGCAAAGAAGGCGCAGGGCGCAACGCGCATCAAGGCGCCACAGCCTTTGCTGTTGTTCTCGGCAACTGCGCCCAGCCGCGGACTGGCCTTGAGTGCACCTAGGCAAGTAGTGCCAGGGGCACGCCGAGACCAGAGCTCCGATTGCTTGATCAGCCAGCCGTCCACGCCGATCGGCATCGCCGTAGGGTAGTCCTGGGTTATCAGCCAGCGAAGCAACGAATGGTGAATAATACTGGGGACGTGGCAAGTCCCTCGTGAGCTGCCGCACACATAAGCCCGCAGCAAGCCTTCTGCGGTGAAAAGCATCATCTGCGTGTCGTCGGTGATGGCGCCGGTGGTACCGAAAGCAGGGGCAAAATCAACGATACCTTGTGGACCGAACTTAGCTTCAATTGCAGACCACTCGAGAAACTCCACTGGGGCGCCTAGCGCATCACCGATGGCGCCGCCGAGCAGGCAACCCTTGATCCGTTCAAGTCTGTTCATGTCCTTCCCTCATCCCTCTGCAGGGATCAATTCCTGCAGAATCACCAGCTTTCTTTGCAACTGCTGGACGTGCTCTTTCTCGGCTCGCAACGCCGAACGCAGTTCGCGGTTTTCCATTTCCCAGATCCGCGCCCAACGCACATTTTTTTGGCAGCCCATAGCCATCTGCCAGAGCTCACGCAATCTCAAACACTGATGCAGTAACACCAGCAGGATTGCTCCCATCATCAGCAATGCACCCGTCGAAGCCGCTTCCGACATACTCATGTCCACTTCCTTTCGTGACTTCAATTCATTTTGAAGACAGACACACGATATGTAGTGTTAAACGACAGGTCTAGAATGTAGACTTATACAGGTAAAGTATTCGCGCACATGGAGAGGGTATGAAACGCAAGCAGTCCATCGAACAGGTCCGCTGGGATCTGGCACTTCGCTATCGTTTGATTGAGACCGTTGCCTGGTGGGAGGGCCGGTTGACCACGGGACACTTGATGCAGAGTTTCGGCATCAGCCGTCAGCAGGCGTCCAAGGACATCAACACCTACATCACAGAACATGCGCCTAAAAATCTTACATATGACAAAAAAATAAAAGGTTACGTGCCCAGCAAGACGTTCACGCCGCTGTTCATCGACAACAGCGCCAGCGCCTATTTGCACCTGCTCTATCAGAACAACGAACGCGCCCCGCACATCGATGGACTCGCCCTAGCCTACGCCCACACCAAGGTGCTGGAAGTCCCGGATCGTCCAATTCGGCCGGAAGTCCTGCGCCCATTGCTCAAGGCCTGTCGCGACGGCCTGCGCCTGGAAACCGAGTACGTGTCGCTCAATACTCCGAACGTGGAGATTCGCCTCATAGCCCCTCACACGCTGGTCTACACCGGTATGCGTTGGCATGTTCGGGCTTACTGCGAGAAGAATGGCCAGTACCGCGACTTTGTGCTCAGCCGTCTACGGGGCCAGCCGGATCTGCTCGACGAATCGCCAAACACTCGTGAGCTGGATGAAGACTGGAACACCGAGATACCGGTCATCTTTGCAGCCGATGGGCGATTGAACGCGGCGCAGAAGTCAATCATCGAAACCGACTTCGGCATGATTGATGGCCAGCTAGTGGTGCCCAGTCGCAGAGCGCTGGTGAAGTATGTATTGCAGCGCTATCAGATCGACCCCAGAAGCCAGGCCACTAACCCCGAGGCACAGCAAATCGTGGCAACCAACCTCAAGGAGCTGCGCCCCTGGCTCATGCATGACTGATCCTCAATCCTTTGGGCGAAGGCGTGTTGCCCCGAGTCGATCGCTGTCTGTCAGGCGTTTCGACTCGGCAACATCCATGTCCACCCGGCCGACATCTCGTGCCAGATACGCGCAGCGCTGATGCAGCTGTTGATCTCCCGGATCAGCAGCTGCTCAGCGATGTCGTGATGGCCATAGAGGATGGCCAGATTTCGAGCGGTATTGCCCTCATTGTTCTTCGCGTTCATATCAAGTTCGAATATATTGTAGTTGTCAGTGAAGTACTTGACGGCCTTGAAGTGGCCGTTTATTGCTAGCCAATGGATAGGCGTATTTCCTCCCACATCACGATGGTTGAGACTCCCGCCTAGCCGGAAACGCGTTTCAAGAGTTTTTATTTTTCCCTGCCTGGCGGGAAGATGCATGTATTTATCGTGCGGCATGAAGCTGCCGAGGCCTTTCCAGTCCCGCAGTTGCTTGTCCCCCAAGGCACCGAGTGCCTCCAGCTTCTCGATCAGGGCGATTCGGTTCAGCCGATAGGCGATGTCCAGTGGGGTGTCCCCCACAAGATTCCGGTCATTGAACGCCAGCGGATCAAACGACGACAGATACTGCGTATTGTCGAGAAGCACTGAAGCGTGCCAGTCCCCCAAGCCGAGCCCCTCCATGTCGTCAACGCAAAAGCTCGTCGAGGCCAAAGCCTTCTGCAGCAGAGGAAGCAAAGCGGGCGTGTATGGCATTACTGTCTTCCCTGTTGCGGATAGATGACAAAACCCTTGATGGCGCTACTCACACCGGGCGAGAGCATTGGCAGCCGTCCCGTACCTGACAGCCATGCACAAACCGTTGACCAGGCTCATGTCGTGCGGAGTCAGGCAGCGTATGGCAGTCAGATCGGGGCTGGCGACGATACAGGCCAGCGATTTCGCCCGGCTGACGGCCACATTCAAGCGATTTTTCGAATACAGGAAGCCAATGTCTCTGGGCAAATAGTCTTCATTCGAGGTCGCCATCGATACGATGACAATCTCCGCTTCCTGCCCCTGAAACTTATCCACAGTACCGACACGAGCGCCCGCTGGCAGCACCTGTTTCAACAACTGCACTTGCAGGTTATAGGGGGCTACTACCAGGATGTTTTCGATGCAGATCGCGTGCTCTACGCCCTTATTATCCACATAACGCTGGCGCAAGAAGTATGCGTAAAGCGCTTGGACTTGCGCCGCTTCTTCGTCCGAACTCTGGCTGTTGCCATCGTGCTCCACAGGGCAAAACATCAGCCCGCTGTTCGGCACTTCCGGTCGCTGGCCATCCAGTAACAACACCCGCTTCTCAGTACCGGGCGCCGAAGAAAGTTGCCCTTCGTAAACAGCTTGCGAAATGAACGAGCAAACGTTGGGGTGCATCCGCCAGGTTTGCGCCAGGAACACCCCACGATCAGGTGCGATTGTGGGCGTGCCATCCAGCAGGTAGTCGAGGATGGAATTCCCGGAGCGGCCCGGGTGCACACCTTGCACCGGTTGCGACAATTGCATCTGGTCGCCCATCAGGACGATGTTTCGCGCAGCCAAGCCCATCGTTACCAGATTCGCCACACTCACCTGACCAGCCTCGTCGATGAAGAGGTAGTCCAGTTGCTCAGTGAAGACGGGGTCGGCAAATAGCCAGGCGGTGCCGGCCGTCAAGTTAATGTTCGGCCCCCAGGCATCGAGGAACTCCTTTTTTTCCTCGATGGAACGGATGCAGCGGCCGGTGAACTCCGTGCCTTCGCCCTCCGAGGACTTTTTCAATCCCGTGAAAGTGAATCCCTCTTCTTGCGCACGAGATTCAACCGCCGCCAGCAGGTTATTGATGGCGTGGTGCGAATTGGAAGTTACGCCGATGCGCTTGCCCGCCTTGAGCAAATCAACGATGACGTGCGAGCCGGTGTAGGTCTTGCCTGCACCTGGCGGCCCCTGAATAAACAGCACGCTGTCCTCGAGGTTTCGCACCACCTGCTTGATGGCATCAATCGTCGGCAGGCTTGAATCAAGCAGTGGTGCACCCGGATTGATGCCCTTCACCCGCGGAGCGCGTCGATGTAGAAAGTCTGCAACCGCCTGGAAGCGCTGTTCGCCTGCCAAGAAGCTGTCGGCATAACGGAACAACGCCTTGCGCAGCGAAGTAGACGGGATCGGCCTCCCGGGAATCATGTCGAAGTAATCAGGCGGTGCATTTCTCTCGGTAGCCTTGAATGTCGCCAGACCGTTGTCATGGTCCAGATTAACCAGCTGTACGCTGGCCAGGCACTCGGTGATGACGCCCTGAGAACCGGTACGCATTTTGGTTTCTTGAGGGTCGAAACTGTACTCATACAAAAACGATTTCTTGTTCGGTTCAGGCGGTGTATTTGTGCGCCGCAAACCGGCCAGACTCTCGATATCCTCTAGCAGCTCCTCGGTTGTCATGTCCTGCCGACTGAACAGCTGCCACCACGTTGGCTTCTCTGCACGGCGGTGGAAATCGAGTAGCTGGAAGGTGAGCAACGTGACCTGATCCTCTTCACTCATGGCCTCTTCGTCAGCTCGCAGACCACCCAGCAGACGAACACGATAATTCTCCAGAAGAATCTCGATTTCCTTTTGCTCCACGACTGACTTCTCGCTTTCGGCTTCAGTCCCAAGAAAAGCGCCTGCATTTGGCGGCTTGATTTCCAGCAGCCAGTTGCGCAAGAGGTAAGTGGACAGCACGTCGTCTTCGTTATAACGCTCGATTTGCTCAAGCAATGCCGACTCGCCGGTCTCTTTCCATCGCTCATAAAACACGATGCTCGCGCCAGCATTGGTCACGTCGCCGTCGCGCTGATCCATGTAAAAATGTTCGATATTCTTGATCGAGTAGCTGGGCTCTGACACCCGGATCGCTTCGCGCACGACCTTGTACAGATCGATCAATTTGCCGTTGCGCAGTAACCAGTCCACTTGTGCTTCACGCGTCCCGTGTTGACTCATCAGGCGCTTGACCGCCGTTTCTTCGTAGCTGGCGTAGTGATAGACATGCGCGTCGGGATAACGCTTGAGATGAGCGATGACCCAGTCGATGAATTGCTCGAAAGCAATCTTTTCTTCCTCGCGGGTATGGGCCCAGAAGGGTTTGAAGGTTTGCTCGCCACCCTCGTCGATGTAGAGACCGAAGAGGTATTCCAGGCCACCCTCTTCCAGTGGATTGCCCTCCATATCGAAGAACAGGTCACCCTCGACAGCCTTGGGCATTCGATAGAAACCGCGCCGCTCACCCGAGACAGACAGCACCTCGAACAACGGGACATCACTGGAACGCCCCTGGAACTGCAAACGCGCCTGATGCCTCAACTTGCTCAATGACTCCGCCTGCAATTTTGGAATGCGCAGGTCATCGTTACTGTCAGCCAACTGGCGCAACGTGGTCACGCCGGCACTCTGCAATTTCCGGGTTTGCGAGCGGCTGATGCCTGCCACTGCCGAGAGGTGGTCGTCTTGCAGCCGCTGTTCGTCACAGCGATCGCGCCACGCACAGAACCCACAATGGCTGCATGGCTCCGGGTAGGTAACGGGTCGCTCGGCACTGTTCACGAACGCTTCGAAACGCTGTAGCACATGCTCCAGATAATCGGCGTAGTCATCGACCCGAAATGCCTGCTCGGTACGCGCAGCATCACCGAGTACAACAGACATAAACGTTGGCTGCACACCCTGTATCGAGATCAGCATTCGTGAATAAAGCGCAACCTGTACAAGGAACTTGGCCTTGGCAGTTTTCGCCAGCTTGGTGTCGATCACCTCATAGCTATGGTCGCCCAGCGCCGAAGCCCGCGACACTTTACGCAGGAAGTCGGCATGGCCAATAAAGGCGCCTTCCTGAAGCGACGCCTGGAAGATGATATCGGCGCCGGCCTTCATGGCCTGGATGGTCAGTTCCACCCGGCTCGCGAAACTCGGATTGCCCTCGGCAATGTCGACCACGTAGGCGTATTGGATTTTGAGCCGTTCGAAAAAAGCCGCTTCATGGGCCAGCCCTTTGTCCTGGATCAAACGGTTCTGCTCGCTTGCCGCCGCTTTTTCCATAGGGCTGACAAGGTTCTGAAGGTCCAGCGCCGTCAAGTGCTGGCACTCAAGAAAACCGCAGATGTCTGAGGCGGAGTAAAGACGAATGCCATTTCGGGTTTGCATGGTCGAACCATTCCTGTGAAGTGCCCGGAACCGCTGCACGTTAATTGACGGTGGTGTGAGGGTCAGGCATCGAGGGCGCAATCACGGAAAAACTGCTCAAAGAGCGGCGTGGGTAAATGCTTGGCGTCGAGCAGGTCGAAGTGCTTGCCGACGTTGCGGCCCAGGGCCAGCAGCGTGTTGGCGGTGTTTTCGGTGCCTGCGTAGCCGGCGCTCAAGATAGACTCGACGCGCGCCCTGCCAGTCGTCTCCCGCTGGTATGCCCGACCCGTGATCAAAACATCTACCAGACACACGCTGATCCGTTCATCCCCCAAGGTGAACGGTTCCGGCACCTCGCTCGACAAGGCCGTGCACAAGCCATCTTTGCCACCGGCGGCGATCCGCTCAAGCTCTTTGAGTGAACGGTCGAACAGATCGAACTCCTGCATGGAAAACGCAAAACAGTAGCTCTGAGCGGTCGTACGCGAGATCGGACGATGAGTCGACAGCCAGTCAATGAACGACGCTTTATCCTGTTGCCCACCGCTGCGGCGGAACTCCAGATAGTCCTTGATGACCTGGTTGAAGGTGTTCCCCGTAGGCACCCAGCCTGTGCTGTCACGCTCGCTTTCCTGCTTCGCAACCACGGGCACCGCAACCTTCGGCGTCCCCCCAAAACACCGCAGGTCATAACCGAGCATAAACAGGCTGGCCTCGAACGCGTGGCATCGAGCCGGCAGCGCGCCGTGTTCGGCGAACCAGCCAGTACGCTCAAGCAGGGCCTGGATAATCCACCCCAGCCGCACTTGCCAGCGGGCCCATTTCTCATAGCTGATCGAAGAAAACTGTGGCGCAGCCAACCCGTTCAAAAAAGCCCCGGGGTTGCGGATCTGGCTGCCACGAGCGCCTCCTGACGGGAAAGCCAGCAGGGGTTTGCCGATCCCCGTCCATTGCTGGCGAAACAGCGAATACAGCATGCCTATCGCTGCGCCGACGCGACTGTCATAGATGGGTGACCCCGACGCATCAAGCAAGGCGTGAATCTTGGTTAGGCCAGCATCGAAACGCTCGACACTGATCGCGTCGAGATCATTCAGATCATTGTCGCCGTCGAGCGACATGAGCCCGGCCATTTTTTGCAGGTAGCTCGACAGCTCGCCCTTTGCGGCCAGACGGTGCAAAAATGGAATGGCTCCCCGGACACCACCCCAACGAAGAATCTGCAAGCACGCCTGAAGCGCTTGTTGTTCATCCCCTAGGTTGACCGCACTCGTCAGCCACTCGCGAAGTTGCCCGAGAGAGCGTTGAGTTTCAGCCCAGGTTTGTGAGTCCACCGAGCTTTGGTTGGTATCTTGCCAGCTTGCCTTCCAGCGATAGTGCTTAAGCACCTGCTCGAAACCTCGGACATCCGCCTGTAAACCGCCCGGCACGAATTTGCTGGATTTGAAACGAAGCTTGAACGTGAGCGTCGGCAAGTTCGCCGCCAGCCATGCAACGAAAGACTCAACTTCAGGTTGTGCCAGGAACTGTTCGCGCTTCATGCAGACTGCCTTGCAGGTAATATCGAATAGCCATACCCTAAGCAAATGAGTAGGCCCCGTCCACGTTGTCTGTCCATACAGGTAAACAAACGGAGCAGGTTCTGAAGCTCCGGATAGACGCTTCTCTACCAACGTCGGCGTTTAGCACAAAGTGCGTAAAGTTTTCAGACACTCCTTTACCTGTTCGCGCGCCCCATGACATCAAGGATCGGCACCCATGGACCATCAAGCACTCAAAACCCGTCATCGCCTGGAACGTGAAAATCATCATCCCAATCTCACCTTGCGTGTTCATCGGGCGTTGAGCTGGCTCAGTCGTGCCGAGCAAGCTGACGATGTCGATGGGCGTTTTATCTTCCTGTGGATCGCCTTCAACTCGGCCTACGCCACCGATATTGACGAACAGTACCGCCTTTCCGAGCAATCCACGTTCAAGGCGTTCCTGGACAAACTCTGTGCGCTCGACACTGCCAACCTGATCGAGAATCTGGTTTGGTCCGAGTTCTCTGGCAGCATTCGCGCGTTGTTGGACAACCCCTTCGTGTTCCAGAGCTTCTGGGATCACCAGAACGGCAAGATCAGCGAGCAACAGTGGACCGAGCGCTTTGCCAGCGGTCGGCGAGCAGCGCAGCAAGCGTTGGCCAACCGCAATACCCCAGCAGTGCTCGGCGTTCTGTTCAATCGAATTTATACATTGCGTAATCAGGTATTGCATGGGGGCGCAACCTGGAACAGCAGTGTGAACCGGGATCAACTGCGCGACTGCTCGAACCTTCTCGGCAAGCTGGTGCCGGTGATTATTCTGCTGATGCTGGATAACCCAGAAACGCTATGGGGTGATGCTTGTTATCCTGTTGTTGCTTAGGTAGACCACTTTCCAATTCTACGATGACAAACTAAGTAATTCCGCTTGCCGCTCACACTGAGTTGAAGTCATTCCCACGCATTTGAATGTGTGCGAACAGCCAGCAGAGCCAATGTTTAAGACAGTAGGATAACGACATCCTATTACCGTGCGGGGCAAGACGACCAAGTCAAAAACACAGATGCCCGGTGAAGTCGATCCCTTGCATTCAGCGCACTGGATGAAGAAAATCGCTATTTCACTTCTTCTGGCACCTCGCTGTACTTCAAGGCCAAAAGCCATCATCAATGCATCGGCGTGAATGTATGTATCCCCAAAAAATCGAGGCAATGGAATGAAATATGGAGCCGACCATGGTCTGGATGACATTCAAATCGAACAGCGAAATCAACTGATCGATGATATCCAGACCGGCCTGCGAAACTTCAATGAAACCTATGCACTTGAGCTTCCACTGGGGCAATTCGAAGGCCCCCTCGAACCCGGCCTTCCTTCTAACCTGGTGATCGTTGGCACGCAGCCTGTCTATGATGAAGCGTGGGTGTATAAAACTCGGGATTTCATTCGAAACAATCTGATCGACTACCTCAGCAAGCAAATCTTGCGAAGGGTCAGCACACTTGACCGCCACGATTATTGCTTGAGGGGCAGCGCCTATGCCATCGCCCTTAAGCTTTGCACCACGCATCCCCTCAAGTATCGAACAGGCTTCGCCGATGAGCGCAGCGATTTCAGACTCGACTGCGACACAGGCCAGCTTGCCCTGACATTCAGCGATATTGTCGACCGTGTTTCCGAAGGGTATGAGCACGACCACATGCGCTACCGACTGTGGAGCGAAAAAACCCTGGAACTACTAGCCCAATTCCTATTTTCCGGGGAGTGGGACAGCACAGTCTTCGAGGGTGGCGCCTTGTGGGAGGAACTGAATAGCGAGGGAGAACCGGTCAGCCTTGAATCCTTTATCGAATCGGTCGACCAGACCATTTTCGACTTGCCAATGGAACAACTGACAGAGGCCAGCTTTCCAGACTATTCGGGCGTTATCTTCACCGAGTACGTTCCCGCGCAGAACATGTCGCCAGCACAAAAGGAGCAACTCTATCGGCGGTACGTCAATCTGCTTGCGACCTGAGACGCATTGATTTGTAGAAACGGAGACATCCTTTACAAACAAAACCGGGGATATCCTTTACGTTTTTGCGGAGTTGAAAGGCGGTTTTCACCGCTTTTCAGCCTGCCTAAAAGATACTTGCACAGATACACATCCCACACGTCCTCCATCTCCTGTAGCTCCAATGCCTCACCTACCAGCGATTCGCTGACAAATGCCTTCGCGCCTTTCCATTTCTTCGAGCCGTTTTGCCTGACTTTTCTGACCAACATCTGTGAAGAGTAATTCACCTCAGGCACACGCACGTCGTATTCTTGTGAATCTGCACCGGCCTCGTACGGCAGGGAATTCAACATGCAGAAGAAGTCCCCCTCAGCCAGCTCCTCCTCTAAATCCTCAAGCAGTGTGGGCATTTCATCATAGGCTGGCGATCCGCTCGTTAGTCTTAGAAATGGTTGTTCACAGAACCGCTCCGGATTTCCGGTGCGGTTCTTTTTGTGAGAACTATTTATCTAATGAGAGGAACAATTGCGTTCTGTCGTCAGCAGCGGCCCCGATGGGGGTTTTGATCTTATCCATGAGCTCGCACCCCAGATCCCCTGCCTCGAAATCGAACCGGGTTGAGTAAGCATTTTCGCTACGCGCCGCTTCCCAGAAAGAGAGGCCCTGGTCAAATTGAATGATCAAGCTTCGACCGGACGCAAGCCCAATACGCAATTGACGATAATGAGCAAGCACAGGCTGGCTCAAAACTTCACCAGACAACCCACAATATTCAATCGCCTGGCGAACAGCCCTGTCACGATCGTCGCTACTCAGCCAGTCATGCCAGCACTTCCAGGGTGCACGGTTTGAATCACGAAGGTACTTACGCCCCAAAATCTTGACCGAGAACTCCTCGCCGCTGCGCTGTTTCAGCTCGTACAGGATGTTCATCAGGACGCAGGCAGTGAATGGGTTGCATACATAGCGATCGGAGTACGCCACGGTTTCAATCGGATCTTGGCCGCTCAACGCAAAATCAAGCAGACTGGCCGCAGGTTGCACGGTATCCCAGAATCTTTTTGCAAACCCACTCAGGGACCCATTCAGCTCGTCACCCAACTCGACTTTAACGATTCCCGGCGCTGATGTTTGGCTCAAATCCTGAGCGGTGATCAGTCGTGCTTGCGCAATGGCTGGCAGCACCCCGTACACGATGCACGATCCGGCAGCAACAGGGTTCCAGTCCTTATTGGGTGCCAGCAGTCTCTCATCGTTGCTAGCCCAAGCGATATGCTGTTTCTGGCTGGACAGTACCGCATTCAGCGTCAGCACGCCGACGTCCAACAGCACCTGTTCTACTTCGATCTTGATGTTGTTCACAGCCAGACGATGCAGCCACTCTTTCTGATCAGAGGGCAGCGCACTGAAGGTACTTTCTGTCAGCCGCAACGCAATGTGGTGACCAGCCCCCTCCCAAGCCAGAAGTCGGTGACGCAGTTTGCGTGCGATAGCCAGATCCCACTCTGCGGCAGGCGCCGGCAAGTAAATCGAAAGCGTCTTGGTCAGATTATCAGCCGCCAGCTCCCGCTCAATCGCCTCATACAGTGTGACGATCTCGGGTCGTGTATCCACGCCAAACACCTTCAGCTGGGCTGGCAGGTCCAGCTTCATCAGCCAGTCTTTGTTGATCCATTTCAGCGCTTGATGACGATCCAGACGGTCCGCTTCAAAGCGGGTATCGAAGCTTAATAGGCAGCACTGGCAGGCGTGACTGCAGTCGCAGTCCAGTCGGTCAATCACACGCTCCCACAGGCCTCGTTCATTCAGCAAACCCACTGCTTGAGTCGCGTAACCTCCGCTACGCTGATCGAACACACGAATCGCGCTGGCCCAGCGCCCGTCGATCTGAATGTTCTCGCAGTCGCAACCAAGCTCGTCTGGCTGTACGCACAGTTGCTCGGCAATTGCATCACGTAGAGCAATAGCGATGGAATAGCCGGTGTCCTCATCTTTAAGCGGCTCGCCGCTATCAGAGTTGAGCAAGATCAGTTCCAGGGCATCGGTAATGCTGTCGTTACCCAGGTGAATAGCCTGTTTGATTTTCCATGAGTTATAGCTGCCCGGGCAGACGTTCTCACCCGAGTCATTCTTGCCGCCGCGCAGGCGTCGGTGTGTTTGCCCACTACGGAAGGTATGCGCAAGGCGGTGCTCATTGGCCGCAGTCGAGTCCGAGCTATCATCAACCCCCAGCATCGGTTCTGCTCGACCGCATTCGAGACAGATTGCAAAGCCGTTGCCTCCAGCCCCAGATGTGTAATGAAACAGGTGTGCCTGATGGCTGCTTCGGAACTGGCCCAATGCTGGGTTCGACAAGGCAATCCAGCTCGCGGGGACGTTCAGCAGCGGCTTTTTGACCGGCACATACGCCAATGACTCAATGGCGGTATGTGGCTCTACGAAGAAGTCTACGGCGAACCCAGACGGAACAAGGTACTCACGGATGTTGCCCTTATCGACTTCAGCGCCACATTCCGGACAATTCAGATTGAGCCCGGGGTTGAGCCCCGTTCCGCTGGCCCCACAACTACCACACTTCCAGGCTTTTTTTATCAGTTGCAGCTCTTTTACGTTTTCCTCGGAGGCTGGCGCATGCCAGTTGAGAGTAATCCCCCCTGACTTGTACACCAGGCCATCCATGACCAGCTCTGCACCCGGGCCATACTCGCGAAGGCCCGTAATTCGATCGCGGGATGCCAGGTCTCGGTAGCGTCCCCGGTTATCCTCGCGGCCTGTGCCTCCTTCGTTTGACCTGAAGTTTTGCATGCATTGATTGTCGAAGCTCACGATGTCGGTCGGGAATCCGTATCCCGGCAGGAACCGGCGGCCAGCCAGCTCACTCAGCAGGTACTCCTTCTCGATTCGAGCCAGTTGCGCGGACATCGCCCGATAAGCGGCAGCCGTTTTGTTACCAATCCCATCCAATTGAGCCTTACTGATCGCGTGTTCGCCGACCCATTTCTGCTGGATTTCGCGCAAGGTTTTCAATGCATCGTTCAGCAAGCCGGACACAGGCATTGAAGACAACACGCTGCGCCGGGTGATGCTGGCAACCGCCTCAGTGACCGCAGCGCAAGTGCCATGAGACTCACCGTCAACCCATGCGCAGAATCTCTCGGCCAGGGAAACGGGAAGATCCCCATTCAGAAAGAAGGCACCCACGGTCATGGATTTGATTTCCAAAGCGCCAGCTATATTTTTCAGCCAGTAAGAAAGCAGCCAGGAATTGACGTGACGCTGAATCAGCGCGGGGCTTTGCAGCGAAACCTTAGGCATACGCATGCCGGTAGTGAACGGCCAGAGCGGATTGCGGAACACCGCCTGATCATGCGGCGTGTTCTTGCAGACCGTCACAGCCATCGATCGACCCTCGCGACGGCGACCAGCGCGGCCAGCGCGCTGCAGGTAGTTTGCCGGGTGCGGCGGTACATTACTCATTGCAACTACCGTGATACCGCCGATGTCCACACCCATTTCCATGGTAGTGGAACAGCTCAACAGGTTCAGCTTGCCTAGCTTGAAGTCAGCCTCGTAGCGGTCGAGCTTCTTCTTCGGCTGTTGAGCCGAGTGCTCGGCAGAACGAAAATAGTGGCCGCCCTCGACTACTAGATCAGCAACGTCAGACCACAAACCTTCTTGGCGGAGCTGGACGATCTCCGGTTCGCTTTCGCGCCAGTCCCGCAGCGCCCTTAAGCCCTCGTCGCCGCGCATGTCGATCAAAGACTGTGGCGGTCTCGGCAGCGTGTAAGGCTTCACTAAGGCGACATGATAGCGGTCGTTACGCGGCGTATAAGGGCTCAATCCCTCGAAAGGGGTATCAATGAAGCGGCGCGTTACCGCACAGAAATAGACCGTCTCCGGCAGACGAAAGCTCAGATCCTCAAGATCGAGTTGATAGCCATCAGCCTTGTTGGTCAGCAGTCTGACTTCCTGAGTCAGCACTCGCCAGGCGTCCTGCAAAATGAAGTCGATCTCCTGCTCGTGCGTCTGCACTGACCAGCCAAATGCCTTGCAGAGCATAAGGATGGGGCGCGACTGCACGCTGGTGCCCTTGTTGACAGAAGGCCAGCGGACAAAACGGCGGCCCAGCTTGTTTTCGGTGGCCGACGGCACCAGCCACTTCGGTTGGATTTTGGCACCGATGAGCGACTGCCAACGCTTGTCAATATTCAGGATGGTGTTTTCACGAACATAGAAGTCCATGAGCACTTTCAGATAGCTACGCCATGAGTCCACGCCTTTACCCTTGGGCCATGCCAAAGGAGTGCTATTTACATGGTCCAACTTCGGGTAAGTCACTTGCACCAGCCCCATGGTTTCCAGGCTGTTAGCGCGTTTGGGGCGACGATAGAATTCACGTGCCATGAGCATGCCGGCCAATGCCACGCTGTCGCGCTCGCCAAAAACGTGCGGCGCCAGATTGCGGTAATAATCGAGGATGCCAATTTCCACCTCAGGAATGCTTGAAAGCTGGCTAACCATGGTCTTCCAGCTGATTTCCGCAGGACCTGAGTTATCACGCTGAGCAATGAGCATGTCAAACAACTTCTGCTCGAATTTAGTGCGATTAGTGTTCACTTCCAGCTCAGCGAGATCGCTCTGTTCGTCATCAGTCAGCGTATTGACGGACTGCGAGCCTATCAGGTGCTGGTAGACCAGTCCGCGTATACGGTTGCGCTCTGAGTCCTGCTGCAGCTTGACCGCGATCCGAGCTGTCCCCTGTCGGCTGTCAGTGAATGAAATCATCTTGCGGCCTTGGAACGGCTTGCCTTGGGGAGTTTTATCCTCGGGGCAGTACTCCAGCAACACACCGATGACGGTGCCCAGAGTAAACGGTGCACCAATGCGGTGAGCGCGCATAATGCTGCGCGATTTGCTTTTGTTGTTGCAGCACGGGCACTCGTTGACCAAGCTACGGAATAAGGTCACTTCAATGCTGTCATCGATTGGCGCATTGATAAACTTCTGGTTGCTGCGATCTAAATGTTCGGTGTAGCAATCCTCACCAGGACGATTCGTTATCAATACCGGGGTACGCATTGCTTCGCCGCCATCGTCGGTATCCGCGTCGTCTCCACTTTCTGCATCCATGGGTTCCGAATTCATGGAAAATTCGTCGTCTTGATTAAAGGACTGATCTACCAGCCGGTCTCTTTCGCTCTGATATCCCTGCAAGAACAGCTCGGTACACTCCTCGCATTTCACCAGAGGCATTAGTGGAGCTTTGCAATCACAATGTGTGCGGTCATCGGTGTAGACCATGCCAAACGGCCAGTCCTGATTGCCGAGTGCAGTTCCAGGCTTGAGCTTGCAGTTCTTGTCGATGCAAGCGCGAATAATTGGGATCACGCCATGGAACAGATGACCACGCAGAGGTAGGAAAGCAAGTCCCTCAGCATTCTTGGTGCCAGTCATCAAATCGAGCCAGGCCAGCAGCACGCCCAGGGGCAACCCCGATATTTCCTGAAGGGCTTTAAGGGTTTGCGGTCGTGTTTCACCGCCCGGCACAAAGGCGTCACGCAGACTGACGGCTGTTGGGCTTGCTGCCAGACGCACATAGCGTTGTGCAGAAACTTCGTGGTCAGGGTCGATGTCTGCAATGCCTTGCGGGGTGTCATCTACTTTATTCACGGGCAGTGCCGCTAGCTCCGGAATCTCGCGCCGTCCCTGTACGACGTGAACCTGATCCGCTGAAATACCACCAATGTCTGCCAGAAAACTGCGCAAGTTTTCAATGGTCTGCTCATCCGAACCAAAGGTGGCCGATGTTGCGACGAATCGAACGTCTTCCGGTTTGACCTTGAACGCTAGCATTACCCGGCGCAACAAGAGAGCCATTTCAGCCGCTTGGGAACCGATGTAACTGTGGGCCTCGTCAAGAATAATCCAGCGCAACTTACCTTCCGACTTCTGCAGCAGCGGCGCATCCTCTTTGCGAATCAGCATGTACTCCAGCATGGTTGCGTTCGTGACCAGGATCTGCGGTGGGCTATCGCGCAATTTGGTGCGATCGATCACCTGACCTTTGTACTTCTGGTCTATCGCCTTGCGCTCGTTTTCTAATGCACCCGTGTAGAGGCAGTGGCGTATCTTGCCGCCAAAACCATCCGTCCAGGCATCCAGACGGCTTTGCTGGGAGTTGATCAAGGCATTGAGCGGATAGATGAACAGCGCACGAATGCCTTCAGGATCGACGTCAGCGTCGACCTCATTAGCAAGCTGATTGAGCACTGGCACCAGAAAGCACTCAGTCTTGCCGGAGCCGGTGCCGCTGGTCACCACCAGTGATTGCGGCTTGGGATGGTTCAGCACCTCCCATGCACTCAACTGATGTTCAAACGGGTGCCGATCAGACGGGAAGGCATATTCCTCTGCCAATTCCTTGGGCGGCGCAGCCATTACCTGCGCCAATTTACGATTCAGGAATGGGCCGCCGGCCAGTGAAGACATGGTTTCCTGGCTTTCCTGCCAGCCGAAAGTCGGCTCGAAAACCGGGTCCGCTAGCAGAGCTCCTTCGGTGCCTGGGGCCGCTGTCAGACGGTCATGCAGAAACTGACGCAAGGGCGCATTACCGATCCCCAGCAAGCCAAGCGCCGCACGTTCGCTGCGCTGTGTCAGGTTGCGCACCAATGAGCTGAAATAATTTTTTTTATAGAGCATGGTTAGTTCTTCAAATTCAGAGAGGCAGTGTGGGCCATGGCCAGGCTCAACTCATAAGCGGAGTCAAACCAGGCGGCATCGAATTGGCGAGCGGTGCGCAGAGCAAATAGTCGCGAGGAGTTCCCTTGCCAGAATTCACTTTTTCCGGCGCAAGTATCAAAGCCCACCATGAACGGAAGCATTGTTGCCGGCATTTTTATGTCATCCGCGCTGAGCCGTGTTTGTTTCAGGAGGAGTTTGCCGTTGTCAGTACGCAGGAAGTCTTTCATCACGTTTTCAGGCAGTGTCGGCCAAGGTTGATCGTCGGAATAATTGCGATGAAAAAACTGCTGCATTTCACAGTCTGGCCCATCAAGCAGCCGACCAAGCCACAGTTCCGTCAACATCTGTGGGTTATTGAGAAAAAGGCGAGCATCCTGGATATTGCCGTCGAAGTGACGATGAATACCCTGATCAAAGATGAATTTCAGAGCGGGCTGCCAACGCGGTAGATACTGGCTTTTGCGCTGAATATCTTTACGGATAATCGGCAGTAGCGCTGAATCAGTCACCAGCGCTTCCTTCAATACCTTAAATGCCTGAAGCCATTGCGAAGGTGAAATCAACAGCCATTCAAAGGGGAGCTCAAGCGGCATGCGCTCCACCATGTTTGAGGCAAAGCCATCCAGCAAAAGCGTGACCATAACCAGTGCAGAAGGTGTGCGGATCAGCGCTTGATAGATATCAAGACTAGGCAATGGGAGATGCTGCAATTTATCCAGTAACGCCTCAAGTAACACCCAATCCTTATGCATCGGGGTCAACGCCATCTGCTCCAGTCGGCTGGTCAGCAGTACCATGCGATTGTCGTGATCAGCTTCGCAGAGAGCCTTTTGTAGCGGTGTAAACCCTTCCGCCAGGGCATCCTCTTGCGCAGGTGCGACGCACGGCCGACAACGGTAGTTACTCTCGGCACTGGCGTAGATCAACCAAGGGCTGGCGACGTTATCGGGAAGACTTAGCCCCCAGCTGCCAGTGAATACCTGCTCGGATAAGTGCAACGATAACGGCTCGGGATCACGATTCGGGAACGCGAGAGGGAGTGCCATCAATAAGCCCTCTGCGTCCTCCCGATCAAGCAACAAATCGCGCCGTCCATCATTGAGCGAAACGAACTGCGCATGACCGTGCAGGCGAGCGACTGTGGAGTAACGACCGACGTGAAAGGTCCCTCGAACTCGATGGGCATGGACAAACTGCATCGTCACGCTCATGTCGAGCCCGGGATGGCATGACAGCATTTGCTGGATGGGATTGATCAATTCAAACAAACGTATTTCACGAGTGCCTGTATAGCGAATTTCGCGCGTAAGCGCGTTAGCTTGGTCTGTGCTGTGTGCAGTCAACCGTACTTGCCAAGCGTCGGCGCCAGTGGAAGACATCAGGATTGCCCGACAGCCCATTAGCTCCTCAACCGACAGATTTGCTCCTTCCCGAATAGACTGTTGCCTGGCATCCAGAAGAACGGCCCCTTGCCCCGGGAACGGCAGGGTTAGCTTCTGCTCCCCCTCCGGCCATTGAATTAGTAGCTGAACCGAGGTAGCCGGCGCCGCAGCCCTGCTTTGTACCGTCAGGACATTCGTTTTGTCTTCATAGGTACGAGACAGCGTGATATCCGGACTGCCGCAGGTGACATGGATATCAGGCCAGTTTTCCAGAAGAATGCAGCCCTTGGCAGGATCTGCGCTCGGGGTATAGCTAATGGATGCATTGGCAGGCAAAACGACAGCACGTGAACGTAAAAGACGCTGCCCACCTCGGGACCAACTGAGCCAGCACAGGCCCGGAGCTTTCTCCTGAGTGAACGGTGTATCTATGCCATTAGATCGAATATAGAGCTCGTTGACGGGTGCATAGGTAAAGCTGCCACCCGCCTGTTGGACACGCAGGCGAGGATTGCCACGAAACAGCAGCCCCGGCACGGAGCTCGCGTCCAGAGTCTGCCCTTGCCAATAAGCATCACCCCGGGGAGCCGCATTAGGGCTCACGGTGACGTGATAGGACTGCTTGCGATAGGTGAACTGCGTCTTACCCTGAGAGATGATTAGCATGACCTGATCACCAGGCATGCCTTCATGCAAAACGATGGCGTCGTCGCCTTCCGAGTAATAAAACGCGTTTTCGGGGATGACGGCTATAGCTCTATCCCCTTTGAGCGTGGCGCTGCCCTGCCCGATAAGACTGGCGAACGGTTGAGCGTCTTCAAACAGCAAGGGTTCATCGAAGCTGATTGGCTCCCCCCCTGGCAGATGAGCCGTATGTATCGCCTGACCGTTGCGGCTAAGGATCAGCTGCGCTCCCGCATGGAGGTTTTGCAGTGAAAGCCCCTTGCGTGCAACCAATTGATAGCCGCTTCCGCGACGCAGGGCTTCACCTATTAGGTGTTCCTTGCCCGCAACCAACAGCAGCAACCGGAACTGGTGAGGCAACTTATCGGCAGCAATTCCTACGGCTTCAGCCAGTTCTTGAGTCGATGCCTGAGCCTGCATCTCAAATGCCATCTCAAACACGGGCATCCCGTCATCGGACGGAAATCGCAAACCACGGACAATCTGAAACGGTACGCGACTGTTCTGCACGCTGATAGTCGCCACGCTGGCTACAAGCCCCTTGATCAACGTGGTAGCAACGGCACTATCCAAAGCCAGCGGAAACCGCATTTCCCAGTCAGGACATTGCTGCTGAAGCTTCAAGAGTGGATCGGACTCATTTTGAAGCTTGTATTGCTCGCGAAGCTGCAATACGCCCCACACCAGGTCGCGGAGTAATTGGTAAATGAGGTCGTGGCGATAGCTTACTGGTAGCAATGCCGCCTGCGTCTTGATGGCATCCAGCAAGTCATCCTGGTGTAGGCTGCATCGAAGCGTTTGCTCAAGCACCATTCGTAGGAGACGAGACAAGCCGCCTTGAGCGGTCTCGAGCAGACGCATGGGTAGGCCACCGTTAATGGCGACATGTCCAATATAGCGTTTGCCCTCCCCCCTGATTTCGGTGGTCAGCTGCCATTGGCGATGGCCTGCCAGCACGTGGCGACTGGTTTGCTCATGGGACATGCCGGGTTGTCCGGCCGCGAGGCAGAGCGGTGCCCAGCGCCAAGCTCCGCCGGCGTATTCACGCTTCCACCATTCCGCAGCAAAAAGAAGCCATACCTGGCAGTACTCTGCACTACCAATGGCAAAACTTGGAATCGCACGAAGACATTGTTTTAGCTCGTTGTACTGAGCTTCTGTGGTTTTGTAAGCGAAAAGCGGTCGGCCATCCGGTGCTTCAAGGCCTTTTTCAGAAAGAAAACGGCTAATCCATTGATTAAGCTGCACGTCTAGCTCCATCTACTGAAATGCTGGGCCGTGGCGTCGAAAGTCGATTACACCCGGTTTCTTTGAGCCTAGAGTTGCAAGCTGATTGTTTAATATCAACCAATACTTTCTCGTTGTTGGAAGTCTGACGGGCAATACTTGCCCGCCTAGGCATTAGCAGTTCATCTAAAAAAAGTTCAGTCCTACATCACTGCCATGACATCCACCCCTTGGAGCTCAGAACCATGTCATTGCATTGTCCTCTGTGTAACTCCCCCAAGATCGCATCTTTACAAACAGCCATGAAGATTGGCGCAGCTGTTGGATCCGTCGGCGGAGCCGCTCGTGGTGCGAGCGCCGCTCTGGCAGCAGGCCAGGTGGGCGCCTCTGTCGGCGCTATTGCCGGCCCTCTTGGCATCACCCTCGGTACGGTTTCTGGTGCCATCCTCGGCGGGCTCGCTGGAGGTGCAGGCGGCTGCGCCCTCGGTGCTCAGCTTGGCGAAAAACTCGATCGCCATGTGTTCGCCAACAACCTTTGTCTCGCCTGCAATCATCGCTTCAACCTACCAGCCTAATCCCCTTACAACACTCTTCGGTAAATGCTGCGCGTGCGCAGCATTTATGCCGGCACGCACCCAAAGGAATTACTCCCATGGCTCATCTCGTCGAACAAATGGCATACGTTGGCGCTACCCCTTGGCATGGTTTGGGTAACCGCCTGACGCAAAAACAACCGCTTGAGGTCTGGCAGCGAGAAGCCGGCATGAACTGGCAAATCCAGGACAGCCCAGTTCACTTCAAGGCCGACACTGTCGGCAACCTAGGCACAATTCACTCCTTTCCGGAACAAAAGGTTCTCTACCGCTCTGACACCAAGGCCCCCTTGTCGGTGGTTTCCAACCGCTACCAGGTCGTGCAGCCTCGTGAGGTGCTGGAGTTCTACAGAGATCTGACGGAGGTCTCCGGCTATGAGTTGGAAACAGCTGGGATACTTAAAGGTGGCCGCAAGTTCTGGGCTCTGGCCAGAACCGGGCAGACAACCGTGCTGAAGGGGAACGATCAAACGAATGGCTATCTTCTGTTAGCCACCTCCTGTGACGGCACGCTGGCCACCACCGCGACCCCGACCACCGTGCGTGTAGTTTGCAACAACACCCTGACCATCTCCCTGAACGGCGCTACCCGCGCAATCAAGGTGCCGCACAACTCGCGCTTTGATCCGCAGGCCGTGAAGAAACAACTGGGCATCGCCGTCTCGCAATGGGATGAATTTATGTACCGCATGCGCGCACTGGCGGAGCGCAAGGTGCAGTGGCATGAGGCGATGGGCTTCTTAATGAATGTGCTGTGTGATGTGACCCCCAATAGCAAGCTGCCGGAAATACTTCCGAATGAGCGAGCACTGCGCATAGTCCAAGGGCTGTACGAAGGCCAAGGTCGTGGTGCGACGCTTGAATCAGCTCAAGGAACTGCGTGGGGCTTGCTCAACGCCGTGACGGAGTATGTCGATCACGAGCGACGCGCACGCAGTACTGAGAATCGCCTTGATTCTGCGTGGTTCGGTAATGGCGCGGCCCTCAAAGAGCGCGCACTGAATGCAGCGCTGCAACTCGCCGCCTAGCCCCACTCACCTACTCAACTATTAAAGCGCCTGGTCAGCTTCTGCTGGCTGGGCGTTTTTTATGCCGAACAGGAAATCATCATGGCAACGCAAACACTGCAAAACTCCAACGCCAAACCACGTCCACCCTTGCGCCTTGTCGGTACCAAACAACTACCACGTGAGGACTGGCTGGCCGTGCGTAAACAAGGCATCGGCAGCTCGGATGCAGCCGCCGCTGTAGGTCTTAACCCTTACAAATCCCAGCTGGAGCTGTGGCTGGAGAAAACCGGCCGTGATACATCCCTGCCCAAGCTAGATCCCAATGATGAAGAGTGTCCTGCTTACTGGGGCAACATTCTCGAACCGATTGTGGCGACCCACTACACCAAGCGCAGCGGTCACCGGGTGCGGCGGGTCAATGCGGTGCTGCAGCATCCTGATCCTAAACTGCCCTGGATGCTGGCCAACATCGACCGCGAGGTCATCGGCGCCGACGATGTACAGATCCTTGAATGCAAGACTGCCGGCATAAACGGGGCACGCCTCTGGAAGGAGGGTGTGCCCGAGTATGTGCAGTTGCAAGTCATGCACCAGCTCGCCGTGACCGGCAAGCAGGCTGCAGATGTGGCGGTATTGCTCGGTGGCCAGCACCTGGAGATCCATCGCATCGAACGCGACGAGTCGATGATTGCTCGGCTGATCGACCTGGAGCGGCTGTTCTGGGATTACGTGGTCAGTGATACCCCGCCACCGGCCGACGGTACGGAGTCAGCGGAAGCCGCACTACGCTGCCTCTACCCCGAGGACAACGGTCAGACCCTGGACTTCAGCCAGCACCCGGAGCTGGCCACCACCTACCGGGAACTCAAGGCTGTTCGCCAGAGCATTGCCCAACAGGAGACGCGTGAGGCGCAGCTCAAGCAAGTCCTGCAGCAGGCCATGGGTGCAGCCACCCGTGCGGAGTTTACCGAGGGCTATATCAGCTGGAAGAAGTCCAAGGACAACATTGGTCTGGACGTCGAACAGATGCTCAAGGACAAACCCTACCTGCAGGCCCGCTATCCCAAGATCAAAACAGGCAGTCGTCGTTTCCTGATCCTCTGACTCTACCCACCGTACATAAGCTACCTGGACCGATCACGTCCCGGTGGCTTTCTTATTTCCAGATCAAGGATAACTGCCATGCTCAAAGGTTTAGCCATTACCCCTCCGGTACTCGGGCGCATTTCCATCGGCAAGGTCGTCGAGAAAAACGGCAAACGTCTGCCGGAGAAAGATGATCAGTTCACTATTACTTCGCAGGTACAGAGCCGCGACGGCTGGCTGCTGCACCCGCTCAATGAGGAACTGCGCAATGGCCAGGACGGCAAGCTGCGCAGCATTCCGATTCGGCTGCTGTTCAACGAGCCGGACCTCAACTTTCGCGCGGACTACAGCCTGTTCGACCGCACCACCGGCCGACCGCTGTGCGTCGGCAATGGTGAGACCTGCAAGCGTTTGACCAAGGACGGCATCCAGTCGCTGCCCTGTCCTTCACCAGATGGCTGCTCACTGGCCCAAGGCAATGCCTGCAAACCTTACGGCCGGCTGAACGTGGTGATTGGTGACGATGATCCTCTGGGCAGTTTTGTCTTCCGTACCACCGGGTTTAACAGCATTCGCACTCTGGCGGCACGCCTGCAGTATTTCCAGGCCATCTCCGGTAACCGCCTGGCTTGCCTACCACTGGAGCTACGCCTGCGCGGTAAGTCCACTCGGCAGAGCCATGGCACGCCGATCTTCTACGTCGATCTGAGCGTGCGCAGTGGCATGGAAATCAATCAAACCCTGCAAGCAGCCAATGAGCTCGATGCTCAGCGCCAATCAGCAGGCTTTGATCAAGATGCATTGGATGAAGCAGCGCAGCGCGGCTTTGGCAACGGCGCCTTTGAAGACAGCGAGGAGGATGTCGGAGCCATTGTTGAGGAGTTCTTTCCTGCTGAAAGCAGTGAACCGTCTGTAACCACACCAACACCAGCCAGCACAAACAAGGCCAGCTTGGCTGAGAAGCTAGAAGCAAAGCATCAATCACTCAACCACTAACCCGGCCTAATAGCCAACGGAGCTGAAGATGAGATTACACAAACTCAAAGCCAGCGAAACGGCTGGTGCGTATGAAGTCGAATCCCCTTTAACCGAAGACGACATTCTGCTGATGGCCAGACAACTGGCTAATCTGCGCTTACGTCGTGGGCGGGCTCTGACCTCACCCCAAGAGGTGTTCAGCCACCTGCAAACACTTCTCGCAAATTACGAACATGAGGTTTTTGCCTTACTCATGCTAGACAGTAAGCACAGGGTGCTGGGCTTTCACGAACTGTTCAGAGGCACGCTAGATGGTGCCAGCGTTTACCCAAGAGAGGTGGTGAAGATCGCGCTGAAGTACAACGCCGCCGCAATGATCTTGGTACACAACCACCCTTCCGGTGATCCGGAGCCTAGCCAGGCAGATCGCACCCTCACCCAAAAACTGCAGGAGGCCTTGGGTCTTGTGGGGGTACGCACGCTCGATCATATCGTGGTTGGACAAGACGGCTGTGCGTCGCTGGCAGAACTTGGGATTCTGTAAGGAGGCTCAAATGAAACAACTGCTACAAACCATTGCAACAGTATTCGTCTTCGCCGGCATCCTTGCGGGTTGCTTGGCGATACTACTGCTGGTGATTCTGATAGTGCGTTTTCCGCCACTGATTCTGGTCGTGGTTGTGGCCTGCTGGATTTACCACAAAGTATGCATACCGGCTCATCTATGAGCAGCAAAAAAGGGTAGCCGAGACTACCCTTTGTTTTTTTGCCTTATTTGCCTAGGACTGCTGAGATAAATGCAGTTCATTGGATAGCTCATAACGAGTCAAAAGCTCAGCATCAGCCTGACAGGTAAAGCTAGCTATCAGCCCCAACAAGGTAGTGTTCGGCGCGACCGCCGTATGCGGCACCAACAGATAGGTCCAAGGCTTACCCCCAACCTTCTGGCTGTGGCAGACAGTGGCAATGTGCGCCCAAAGCGCAGCGAGCTCTGCTTTTTGCAGAACCGATGTTTCCTTCATCTGATCAGCACGTTTTGTCTCAATGATCAAAAGACGATCATTGCTTTCGACAACAAAGTCCGGCTGATAAGGAAGGCCATCAGAGCTATAGAGTTTGAATTGATTGGGCCCTGGCTTCATCCACAGCTTAACGCTGGGATCTCTTTCCAAGAGTTCACTCATCTGCCGCTCTGAGTCCGAGTCAAACTTGGCCAAGTGATAGCAAGACTTACTGAAACCGCTAAATATATATTTTTTTATTTCATTCAGCTTTTCAGGTGCCTTACGAAAATCAGAGGCATACCGGCTGCCAACATCTTCAAAATTCTGCGGGCGCAAATCCTGGAAGGCAGCATCAACCGTTACCCGATATTTTGTCTGCCCACGCCACATGTTTTTCTTCATCTCGGCAAAAATGGCGGCCGCCATCTGCTTTGAGTGCCCCTGCAAAATACTACGCAGCTCTTCGGGCTTTTCATATTTCGCGGCAAAGTGCTTAACAACCTGACCGGCCAAGTCATACAGCACCTCAGCATGGGCTTCGTAATCGATCTCAGGAAGATCGATCAGCTTGGCGACGATGAAGTCCTCAAGCCTTACTTGCTGCTCCGCATTGGCATCCCCGATAATGCTCTGCCTTTTCTCCGTTCGCAAAACCTGAATCAACAGCTCCTGCGCCAGCGGCTGATAATTCCAGTGTTTTAGATCCAGCGTGAAAGACTTGAAACCGAATGACACCTCTTCGGTAGGCGTAATGGTCAGTGCCGGTATGGGAATAATTTTCTCGACGAACTGCTCACAAATAGCCTTAACAATTTCCTGCGCTTTTTTATCAGAAACAGGAAACAGTACTTGCTGCGGTGCTTGAATTGTCTGCACTGCCTTTAAGACGAAGTCTTGCACTTCTGGCTTTTTCAGATCCGTCAGCCCGCCTACCTTTTTAGCCGCTTGCTGTACGACAACTTGTATCGCTGCCTCGGCCAGCTCTACCTCTTGCGCATTGTTCAGGGTGAAACCAGCAGGGGCCTCCTTGACCGGCAGTGGAACACTAGGTGCGCCGCCCCCATAACTAAGCGGGGGGATCGGTTCATCAGAAGATGGTTTCGCCAAACTCTGAACCAAATGCTGCAGCGTATTCTGTGCTGTCACCGTTTGCGGCTTACTTGAGGGCACATCACCGCCATCCCCAATAAACACCTGTTTGAGTTTCTTGGTGACGCCGTTTTCAGTTTTGGCCAATTCAATAAGAGCGTTGAAGCGGTCATGGGCAATCACCGTCAACTGGTCAACCTCCGCCACACCCGTGCGCTTGCCGTAAGGCAAACGCAAACCACGCCCCAAGGTCTGCTCGGTCAGAATGTCTGAAGCTGAGGCCCGCAGTGGCACGATGGTGAAGAGGTTGGTTACGTCCCAGCCCTCCTTCAATTTGTTGACGTGGATGACAATGTCAGTATCGCCACTTTTTTCGATGTTAAGCAGACGCTGAGCATTCTCGTCGGTCTCCTCACCCGAGGTCTTCGAGTGAATTTCAATCACCCGCCCCAAATAGCGGCCAGCAAAAAAGTCATCTGACTCGACGAATTGCTTCACCTCAGAGGCATGGGCCGTATCTTTAGTTACCACCAACATAAAAGGCCGCACGATCGGTTTGTCGTGGTTTTTAGCGTAGGTTTCAAGGACAACCTTTACGTGCTCATGGTAGTTAATCCCGTCCTCGAGCATGATGCGCTCTAGCGTTTCGGCATCCACCGATTTGGGATCAAAATTCGCCCTGGTGCCGATAGCAGGCTCTTTGACGTAGCCATCTTCCATCGCATCCGGCAGATCGTAGCGGTAAACCACATTCTTAAACTGCTGGGGTTTGCTACCCGTGGTTTTCGGCGTCGCCGTCACTTCAAGGCCCATAATGGGCTGCAACTCGGCAATAGCTTTAAATCCAGCGCTACCGCGATAACGGTGCGCTTCATCCATCAGCAATACCAAGTCCTCAAGCTCAGATAGGTACGCGAAATAGCTGTCGCCAATGTACTCTTGTAGACGCTTGATACGAGGAGCAGCCCCGCCTCGTACCTCGGAGTTGATCTTTGAAATATTGAAGATGTTGATGATCACACTTTCACGGCCGAATAGATCCGCACCCCGCACGCCACGGCCTTCCTCATAGTTTTCAGCGTTAACAATCAAAGGCGGATTATGGGCAAAAGCTTCAATGCCCTTGAACACATATTTAGGGCTGCGCGGATCAAAATCGAACAGCAACTTCTCATAAATCGTCAGGTTTGGCGCCAGAATGAAAAAGTTTCGGCTCTTGCCGATCATGTGCAAATAACTGATGAAAGCGCCCATTAAACGGGTCTTGCCGACGCCGGTAGCAACGGAAAAACAAACTGATGGAAAGTCGCGTTCAAAATCTGCAAAGTCCGCATCGGTAATTTCACTGAATTCCTGACGCACCTGCTCGCGAGCGGCTTCTACATCAGTGCCCTTTTTCGGATCAATGAGCCCTACGATGGTATCGAGGCGCCGAAGCGCCTCTGCCTGAGGCTTACGTAACGAGAGGCGCTGACTAATTTGGGCAACTACACGATCCTTGTTTAGTTCAGTCATCTCAATTTTCCTCAGTACCGTCGAACAGGTTTGCCTGTGCTACCGATGTTTTATTTTTTTTAGGTTTAGCCGCAGCGATTTCGACTGCTTCAAGCTCTTCGTCTTGAATGGGTAAGGCTGCGATTTTTAAGGAGTAATCGTCTTTACCCCATTCGCAACGATCCAGCACCACACGGGGAATTTTCTTAATGGTTAGGTTCGTTAAGTTATCACCAGCAGCCTCATAAGCCATGCAGCAAATCAGCAGACTGCGCTCTTCCCCCACTTCATCAGACAGGGCTTTGAGTTGGTTGAAGGTCAAGCTGTTGGTGGTCACGTAGATAAAGGCGTTTTCAGTGGCCTTACCGTGCATCCAATAATGTTCGGCGGATGGCGCGTAGGTGTAATTGAAATGTTTACAGATGGCCTCAGCGAGCATTTCTGGCTGGTAATCCTTATTGATAACCAGATTGCCCCATTTGTCTTTTTGCAACAGCGAAGGTGCTAGTTTGAAAAAGCGGTAGCCACCGCCGCCTTGCCAATTTACTGCCTCAGTGACGCCGCCTTTATCGGCGCCATCGATAACCTTTTGCACACGCGGCACGATATGAGTTTTGGCATGCTCACCCAACTCCACCATAATCCATCGGCGGCCCATTTTGTGAGCCACAGCGCCGGTTGTTCCTGAGCCCGCGAAGGAATCGAGGACGAGGTCGCCGGGGTTGGAGGCCAAGTGAATGATTCGCTCCAAAATCCTTTCCGGTTTGGGAGTTGAGAACGGTGATTTGGGGAAAAGAGCAATTTGCTCCTTCCTACCGTCTTGGGTGTGACCGACTTCCCCCCAGAGCCAAACGGTTTGGGCATTTGTGCCCTGACTTTTCAAAGAAGTAATAAATCGCTTCAAAGAAGGCGTTGAGTTTTTACCAGTCTTCCCCCACCAAATAAGGCCCTCTTTTAGGTGACGTTCGTGCTCTTCCTTCCCATAGGCCCAGACCCTAGTGGAGGAAGGCATAATTTTTTCGCCAGTGTTGGGGTTGGTAATCTCATAGTAGAGATTGGGGCGCTCAGTCGAAGACTTCGCGCAGGTATAATCACCAGCTTTCCAGTCGCCGCGGGGGTCGTTGTCTGGATTTTTATACGCAGAATCCGCCTTTTCCGTTCGTGCAAGCTTATTCGGGCGCCAAATGTCTTTAGATTTTGCGTATATCAGAACATGGTCATGTGTGTCGCTGAGCCAAATGGCATCGTTCGCAGGTGCATATTTTTTTTGCCAGACAACATTTGAGATAAAATTTTTCCGCCCAAAGATCTCATCGCACATAACCTTCAGATAATGACTTTCATTGTCATCAACTGTTATCCAGATTGCCCCATCTTCACTTAGAAGATTACGAAGAATTTCTAAACGATCACGCATCATGCTGAGCCAGAGCGAATGCTCAACACCATCATCATAATGTTCGAAAGCCGACCCTGTGTTATACGGCGGATCAATAAAGATACATTTAACCTTGCCGCGCACATTTGGATCTGTCTCCAACGCCTTTAGCGCCAGCAGATTATCCCCATGAATTAACATATTGTCGAAATGATCACCCTCACGCCGCGTTTCGGCGTGATAGGAAAGCGCTGGATCTTCAATCAGAATGCGCGGTTCGAGGCGCGGACGCTCGTTTTTGCCAATCCATGTCAGTTCAAGTTTGGTTTTACCGGCCATCAGATCAGGCTCCATCGAATCGTAAACAGGTGATCCACCTGTGGCGTTAAGTTGAGTTGTTCGGCAATGGTGTCGAGCATGGCTTCACGCTCATTATCGATCTCACGCAGGCGGGTATAGAGTTGATGTTGCAGCTCATCCACCTGGCGTTTTAAGGTTTTCGCTTCGTGCTGTAGCTCCAGCTTGGCGGCCAGATTAGCGGTGGCGCGGGCGAGTTTGTTCTTTTCGTTGGCCTGCTTAGTCAGCTCTTTGATTTGCTGGTCGTAGGCCACACGGGCGTCATTACGCCACGCATCAAGGCGATCTTCTTCCTCGTTGAGAAACTCGCCCAAACGTTCTTGGGCATGGCCGACAAGGGCCGTTTGCCGCGCCTCAGTAACACCCACCAATTCTGCCTCAGGAGCCTGCCCCGTCGGGGCGCCAAGCTCTCGGGTAGGAATATGCAGCAAACGTTCGGCGGTACTCGAGTCAAGCATCCTGCCGTCATCGGTGAAGGCTACGCAGATCAGCTCATCCCAGGTACGAGCGGGGGTTTGTAGCGTTAGGCGTGAAAGACGCATCCAACCTGATTGACCACTCAAGCTGGCCACATCCCCCAAATTGCCAGCGTAGGCGTTGTAGTCAAACTCAAGAGCGGCCGTGGGGGTTGATCGCGCTTTGGCTCGCATAACCAGCTGGTCTGCCAGGCCTCCATCGCTCAGGCGGAAGAAGCGCCAGCCATTATCCTCGGCCTCAGGCCACTCGGTGGACCAGGTGTTGCCTTGATAATCAAAGCGTTCGGCATGGTCTGGATGGAAATGGGCCTCAGGCAGTTCAGCGCGGGCAAGGGTCAGCAGCGCCCTACGAAAGTCGCCGAGGGCGGCATGCACACCCTCTTTACGGCTCATCAGCCGCTCAATCACCTTTTCGTCCATTTCAGCCAAGATTTTGTTGCGTGCATCCTGTTTGGCCGCATCAATCTCGACACTGAATTCTTCCTGCAAACGATCGAAGGCCTCATTGACCTCGTCGTTCGAACGGCAGGTCTGGACGATCTCCAGAATGCGCCGCTCGATATCTACACCAGACTCAATGGCACCCAACACTTCATCAGATGAGCCAAAAACGCCCTCGAAGAGCTTGAACTTCTGCTCTAAGAGCTGGTGAATGCGTTCCTCCGCCTGGTTCTTGCGATTGAGGAAGTTGATCACGGTGACGTCGATCTTTTGCCCGTAGCGGTGGCAACGGCCAATGCGCTGTTCAACCCGCTGGGGATTCCAGGGCAAGTCATAGTTGATTAGCAGCGAGCAGAACTGCAGGTTGATACCCTCGGCACCGGACTCCGTGGAAATGAGGATGGAGCGATCATGTTTGAAAGCATCGACAATGGCCGCTTTCATATCGGCAGTTTTAGAGCCTGATACGACCTCAGTGCCTTTATTTTTGGCAAGCCAGGCTTTGTAGAGGACTGAGCTGTCTTTATCAGTGTTTGAGCCGTTGAGTACTACGGTTTGACCGGCAAAGCCGTTTAGCTCGAGTAGATCACGCAAGTAGGCTTGGGTGCGCACGGACTCAGTAAATACCACAGCCTTGCGCTGACCGCCTTTGCCTTTGATCTCAGCCATAACGATGGGCAAGCACTCCAAGAGCGCTCGCCCTTTGGCGTTGTCATTAATTGAGGTGGCGATATCCCGGTAATGCGTCAGCTCGGCGATCTCGGCCTGCAGCTTTTTCGGATCAATCTCATCAAGATCATCATCCGTATGGTCTTCGACAGCATCCGCTTCGGTTGCGGCGAGAGAACCTGCATCACGCCAATCTTCTGCGTCTTCAGCAAAGCCATCGAGATCATCCAGGGTATCGTCATCAACGATTAGCTTGGCTTGCAGGCGGTTGACCATCTTGTCCAAGGTTTTGGCAATGGCAAATGAGGATGAACCCAGGATCTTGCGCAGGGACAAGGTCACCAGGTGACGGCCATTTCTACCTAGGGCAAGGGTGTCTGGGTTTTGCAGGTACGCCGATACTGACTCGTACAGATCCAGCTCAAGCTTGCTGGGGGTAAAGTCAAAGGTTTTCGGCAAGCGGTTGGTGTAGTTGATCAATCCGGCCTTTTGGACCTGACGGCGCAAGGTGCGTTTGCAGATGGGCTCCAAACGATGCTGCAGCAAGGTCATAGCGGCAAGATTGCCCTTACCGCCGAACTCGGCCTTAAAGGCCTGCTCAGAACCAAAGTAAGCCTCATCAATGATCGTAACGAGGCCATAGAGCTCCATCAGGTTGTTCTGCAACGGCGTTGCCGTCAGCAAAAGTTTCTGACACCCCTGCAAGGCATCGCGCAGGACTGCTGCTCGGGAGTTGTTAGCAGCCTTAAAGACGTTACGCAGCTTGTGCGCCTCATCAAACACGACCAGATCCCAAGCAACCTTTTGCAGCTGATGGGCGATACGAGCGGCATATTCGTAAGAAACAATGATGATGCCTTCTTTACGACCAATCGGATTGGCTTGCCCGCTGGCCGCTAGATCTTTAAGGCGTTTGGCATCAAGGATGACCGAGGGCAGTGAGAACTTTTCACGGAGCTCCGTGGCCCATTGCTTGCGAAGAGAGGCCGGCACAATCAACAGCAGGTTTCGGCGCTGCTCCCACCAACGCTGGCTGAGCACTAACGCCGCCTCGATGGTTTTGCCAAGCCCTACCTCATCGGCCAGCAGCACGCCCTTGGATAAGGGCGAACGCAACGCAAACATAGCCGCATCAACTTGATGTGGGTTCAGATCCACACGTGCCGAAGACAAGGACTGGGTCAAAGACTCGTCGGCTCCGATACCTTCACGCGTTAAGAAGTGAGCAAAATACTTGGCTTGGTACGGGCTGTAGATCATTGGAAAAATAACCCTTTTAACTTGAGGCCGTCCTGCAATGGCAGGCTAAGAGAACCTAACAACCTTACCCCTGCCATAAGAGGCAACGGAGCCAAGGGTGATTTATCACTGTTTGTGTGTAATTACTTGCTCACCCTGCACGGTAACCTGGAGCCAGCAACGCCGTTTCAACCCCATAGAGCAAAAGAGGGTCTTTCAGCCAAAGGCGGTATTCCGGATCACGCAGCCGATGATCCGGCGAGCAGTCGACGCTCCATTTGCGCAGTACATAACCGGCGGTGGCGCCGCGCAGACGTAGACGCAATACCCCGCCGCTCATGCCGTAGTCCATCTCGGTGATGTCCGGATGCGGTTGATCCGGGTGAGGCACCAGATCGACCTCCAGGATCCGACTCCACTGGACATCCTGCTCCGGGCGCTCGTGATCAGCGACAGGAAACTCCATCAGCAGTTTTGGTCGCCTGATGCGGGTGATCACAAAGTCCCGAAATGCACCGCGCTTGCGGTCGTAGCCACGCACATGCCAGCGCAGACCCGTATCAATAAGGGCAAATGGAACAATTTCTCTCTGGGTCTTGCCGCTAGCCAGGGAGTAGTACTCTACTCGCAGAGGGCAGCGATGGTAGATGGCGCGCGTCACCATACCAAGCGTGTCCATATCAAGCTGGGTAAGCCGCCCAGACGTCACGCAGGAGATCCCCGGCGCACTGTTTGCCGGCTCGCCATCCCCAAACCCCTCTGCCAACCAGGCCAGTACCCGGTCAGCAGAGAAGGTGAAGATCGGCCGAAACTCGTTGGTCGGCGTGTAGATTTTGCTGCTGCGGTCATACGCCAGGTTGTTGCCTGCCAGCTCACGATAAGTAGCAAGATCGCGAGTGGCGGCAGCCGTTTGAATACCGAAACGCTCAATCAAGTCGTGCCGACCAACCTTCCCAACGAATCGCAGACGTAACTCCAGATAGGCCAAACGGTCGCGTTGGGCTTGTGTTAGCTGTGATAGAGCTTCAGTGGTCATGATTGGGCTAGTCGTGGTGAAAGCGAGAACAGCATAAATTGCGATCACAACACCCGCAATTAAAAATCATTAAAGCATCATTTACAGATCATTTTGATTCGTAATAGCCTAGAGCAATCTTTCGAGCAACACGCTCCTCGACTCACCACCAGGGAGGGATAGCAACATGTGGCTATTTACCAATTTCGGCATCTTTTCGGTCGCGCGAAAAGGCTCGAGCGATGACTTGATCATTCGCAGTCGTACACGTAAGGCGAGAACACGATGAGTAGCTTCCCAAAGGAATACGCCCTGTGGGATGAGTTTCTAACGGTCTGGCCCGCCTCCAGACTGTCCACTATGACGCTGGACGAGTACAGCCAAGCTGGTTCGAAGGACAGCTTCACCTACTGGATTGAATCGCGGCTCGACGAACTTGGCAGCATCTGGGGCGGTTCGTCGTTCAAATTCGGCGTGTACTCACGCAAAGACACCGAAGACAAGAGCTCCGACGTAAAACTGTCTTACTCGACAACGCACGGCTGGTACTCATCGCTGGGCACATCGGCGGAAGCCGCCTTCGAAAAAGCCCGCAGCTTCGTGGCGCAGGTATCGGTCTGGGCCGCCAAAGGGGATCTTGACGCCATTGAGGCCTTCGAGCATTTAGGTGAGGCCTTCAAGTGGAAGATCGCTTTTCACTACCAAAATCGGCAGGCGCCCAAGATCGTGGACATTTTCAAGCGGGCGCCACTGGCGATGTTCGTTGGCGGCACCGCCAGCCAGAACATGGCCTCCCTGCAGAAAATGACACTAGCCAAACGTCCTGAAGGCATTGGGATCCTGGAATTCGGGCACCAGGTATGGGAGGCATGGAGTCAGAAGAACCTGGCAATCTGGAAGCTATCACACGGGCTAAACGACTTTTCCCCTAAAGAACGCAAGCAGTACCTGCTGGAAGAATTAGGCGTGATGCACAGTGATACCGCTAAGGGTCAGGGCGATAGTTTCCAGGAAGCGCCAGTCGGCAGCTTATTCTACTTGTGCCACGGTAATGAATCTCTTCCTCTGGTCGGCCAGTTCATCTCTGATCCGGCCCCCTGCGCCAAAGATGAAGGCTGGCTTCAGCGCCGCTACAGAGTATTGAAGCGGAGCATCAAGCCCGGTGGCTACCAAGGCGGCCAGAAAGGCTGGACGCCCAACTACCGCTCGACCTTCAAGCAAGTGCCTGCTCATGACCTTCCGGAGTTCGAGAGCACTTTGCTCAAGCCGTTCTTCGGCACAGATTTAGCCGAATTGGCAGCATTGGCTGGTGACCCCATCGAAGATGTTATCAGCCCCTCCGCAACTCAGTCATTGCCTCCAATCTCTCAGGTACAGCATGTGGCCAGCAAACCCGTCGCAATCTGCTCCAACCGCATCTACTACGGGCCACCTGGCACTGGAAAAACCTACACACTGATGCAGTTGCTAAAGCGCGACTATCAGGAGCAGGTAACCTCGATCAGCACAGAGGAATGGCGCAGCCAGATTATTGCTGAAAAGATTGCTGCTCTGACCTGGTGGGAAGGTGCAGCCGCAGCACTATATGACCTGGGAGGCAAAGCCAAAGTACCCGAGCTGGCTGGACATCCATTCATTCAAGCCATCGCAGATGCTAAAGGGCGCACCAGCGGCATAAAGCAGACCCTCTGGGGCACCCTTCAACACCACACCATCATTGAGTCGACAACTGTCAACACGAGGCTCCGCCTTGGATCAGCCATTTTTGAAAAGTCAGCGAACTCCGTGTGGCAGTTTGCGGGCGATTGGCAAGAGGCGTGCTCGGATCTATTTGCACTTGTCGATAAGCTCAATCAAGGGCCAGAGGCTAGCGACTCCGTTCAGCGCTACAGCTTCATTACCTTCCACCAATCCTACGGCTATGAAGAATTTGTTGAGGGCTTGCGGCCAGTTTTGGCCGACGAAGCCAAAGAAGACGATGCCGAAGCAAGTCAGGTGGCCTACATAATCAAGGACGGAGCCTTCAAGGAGCTCTGCCGCCGGGCACGTAACACACCAGACAAGCGTTTTGCGATGGTCATTGATGAGATCAACCGAGGCAATATCAGCAAGATATTTGGTGAGCTGATCATGCTGATTGAAGCCGATAAGCGCGACCAACTTGATGGTACTCCACCTCCGGCTGAGGTCATCCTTGCATACTCCGGAAAACCATTTTCAGTTCCCGCCAACGTGGACATCATCGGCACAATGAACACAGCTGATCGCTCGCTGGCATTACTAGATACAGCTCTTCGTCGCCGGTTCGACTTTATACCACTGCTGCCCGACACCCGAGCAGAGAAAGAGCCTGGCGAACCCCACAGCGCCCCCTTGGCTGGACTTTTGGTTCCCACCGACGCCGGCGACATCGACGTGCGCTTGATGCTGGGGCGCATTAATGAACGGATTGAGGCGTTGTACGACCGAGACCACTGCATCGGCCACGCGTATTTCACTCCACTGATCGAAACCGCCGAGGCTGCCCGATTCAATAAACTGGCCGAAATATTCAAGAACCGCATCATCCCTTTGCTGGAGGAATACTTCTTCGAGGATTGGCGCAAGATTCGGCTAGCGCTTGGCGACAACCAGAAACCTGAAGCGGCCCAATTCATTACGGAAAGCGATTCGCACGAGCAGGATCTAAGCACCCTTTTCGGCAACGATCATGGTCTTGACAGCTACGCCACCAAGCGTCGTTACCAAGCGCAGCCCTCGGCATATAGCGAGCCTGCCGCCTATCTAGGCATTTACTAAGCCTTAACCTGACAGGTAACGAAATGGCGGGCATAACGATCTTCGAGTTCGACACTCTGGCGGCTTTGCCATCCAACTCGCCCGATATACTCGGGCTGCGCAAGGTCTCTGCCGAAGTTTTTGCCTGGCTGGAGGCCCAAGCATTACGCAGCACCGAAGCAGGTGAAGCGGCCTGGCTGCGCCTTACCCAAAGGCACGGCCGAAAGGCCATTCAGGTGAAAAGCTTTGTTGGAGTCATACGCTGCCCCAACGGTTTCCAGATTGAAGTGCTGCCCAAGTTAGGCAAAGCGAATGGCGAAGAAAATGCACGGCATCTACTAATCGAGATGCTGCGTTGCTTAGGCTGTTTCCGCCACATTCAGACCAGCAGCGCCCAATTGCTCGCCCGCCGCATGCCTCTGTTGGAGGTGTTTATCGGCGAGTTCCTACGGGCAGTGGATCACACCGTAAAGCGCGGCCTACGCAGCGATTACCTTGCGCAACAAGACAACCTGTTTGCCCTACGCGGCAAGCTAAACATGGCACAACACCTGCGCCTCAACCTATGCCGCCGTGACCGGTTCTATACCGAGTTCGACGAGTTTTCCCTCAACCGACCGGAAAACCGCCTACTGCACGCAGCCCTCAGACGCGCATTGACATGGACTGCCTCACAGGCAAACCAGCAACTGGCACGGGAGCTGTGTTTCGTGTTCGCTGACGTACCTACATCTGACCAAAGCAACACGGATTTTGCGCGGGTACGGCCAGATCGAGGCATGGCGCATTACGATGCAGCATTGGCCTGGGCGCGCCTGATTCTTCAGGACGAGTCACCGCTCACTGGCACGGGACAACATCACGCACCGTCACTGCTCTTCCCGATGGAGGCGGTCTTTGAAGCCTTTGTCGCCAAACATCTTGCCCGACAACTTAACTCAGGCTTCGACCTGCGCCTTCAAACACGCAGTTTAAGGCTTGTCCGGCATAAGGAGCAGGACTGGTTTCAGCTCAAGCCTGACCTACTGGTACAGGCAGCTAAAACCAACCGCTTGGTACTCGACACCAAGTGGAAGCTGATCGACGCAAAGAAAGCCAATAGCAAGGAAAAGTACGGACTAGATCAAAGCGACTTCTACCAATTGCAAGCTTACGGCCAGAGCTATCTCAACGGCGACGGCGATGTGATCCTGATCTATCCTAAGACAGAAACCTTCAGCCAGCCCTTGGCAATATTTGGCCTTCCCAAGTCACCTGGCCTGCGCTTGTGGGTACTGCCATTTTGCCTAGACATCAAGCAAATGCTATTACCGCCTTGCGGCAGCCTCGCCTCGTTTTTCTCACAAGACACCTAAATAGCCAATGCTCAGGCCACCGGGAGAGGCGCACTCAATCATCAACCGCTACCTTATAAGCTGCTGTCTGGCCTCAAGTCAGCAGCAGAGCCTTAAACCATCGGTCGACCAGGGCTCCACAGGCACCATGCTAGCACCCTGCACGCTGGCAACCCTTCGGATCACCAGCGCGAACTCGAGCCATCAACCTACCTGATGAGTTACGCTCGCCGGGGAATGGACCTATTAGTCATCCCGGAAACCTTCCTTACCAGACCCTTACGCAAGCAACGAGCGCCTACTGGCTTGAGCCGCAGATGTTGATCATTCTTGACCAGGTAACGCATGGCGTAATGCACGTTACCCCGCGCGCTCAGGTCACGCCTGTGGATCAGGCCAATCCCCAGCCTGCCTTGATGTTTATCTTTTTCGAGGTTGCAGTTGTTGAAGCAGCCCTGACCACGGGTGATGCGCTGCCACAGCTCTCCGATCCGCTGTGCCCTGTAGATGTCGGCACTCACTTCAGCGCCGTTGAAGAAGAAAGCAGCATGGATGTGATACCCACGATCCTCGCCTTGTTCAACGCTGCAGATGTAGCCGGTTTCATGATCGAAAATCAGGTTACGTTCACGCTCAGCAATCAACCGGTTCAGGTCGTCGAATACGTGCTCCACACGCAACCTAGCTTGGGCCTCAGTTCGGTAATACAGATCAACCCTGACCACGCAGGTACGGGCGTAGCGATCAAGCACGGCATCAACGTAGCGGCCAACCTCGATCTCTTGCTGAATCGCCTGGTAGCGCTGGTCGTGCTCCCTACGCTTGAATCTCTTTTGGGTGAGAAGCGTTCGGATGCTCTTGGTCAGCTCGTTCAGCGCCTCGCTGATGCTCAGATAGCGCGTTTCACTCTCGTTCAAGCAGGTAATGCCAAAGGGACTGCGCTCAACCCCAATGGCCTGGCAGGCTTCCTGAAAAAGGCTCAATTGCCAGCTGCGCTGATACTCCGCATCACAATCGAATAGCGCGACCATCTGCACGATCCCATCGAAGTATTTTGACAGCCTGGTTTCACTGACCTGCTCATCACCATGCTTCGAGTATGTGATTCGGAAGGCTTGGCTATCTGTACGCTGAATGGAGTTTATGAGGCGCTCAATCCGGATAGCGGTATCGGATTGAGATCGAACGGTGCTGGTGTTTCGCTTGGTCATGGTTGTGTACCTGGTTGGGGGTTCGCATACCAGGTACGTGCTGTGTATTTTTTAACTGATGACCTAACCCATATAGAGCTCGTGTTGCCATTAGAGCTCAGGCTATTGTGTGGTTATAAATTGATGCCTAGAGCTATATAACTAGATCCCGACCCAAGCCCCAGCGGCCACCCCAGGCTGGCCAGGCAATGGGGAGCAACATTGCCGAGCCTGCCGAGAGATTCACCGAGATGCCTCCTGGGAGAGTTAGCTGAGAACGCTGGGCTTTCCAGCGGCATAAACGCCATGACCAGCCTTAGCCGGTCATGGCGCAGATGGTCATTTCTAGCTAGACACGCTTAAGTGGCTGGTCGGGCGCAACGCAGTCCCGTCTGCCAAGTCCCGCTCCTCGATCCTTGCCAGGATCCAGTCATGCACTTCGCTGTCGACCCAGCCGACGCAGCGGTCGCCCAGTGACACCGGTTTCGGGAAGGTGCCTTCCGCGATGTATTTGTAGATGGTCGACCGGGCAAGGCCTGTCGAGTCAATGACTTCTTTCAGACGGATGATCCTCATGAACGGGGCTCCTCGTAATCGTTCAGAGGATTGGCAGAGCCGGTAAAAAAACACTGAAGAACTGATCCGCAGGCGCTCCTACAGTGCACCTTCAAGCCTGGTCCCGAGCGCTGACTCAGACCCTAGCCCACCTTGTGACTACCCGACCTCATTCAAAAACAGCCCGGAATCACGCCACGCCCAGCAGAACATCCGGCTTGAGTTTGTACATCAGATTAGTCTCCCCCAGATGCACTTTCGCCCGCCTGAGCGTGGCTAGCAAAGCCATGCTTCCAGTAGCGGCGTCCCGTACTGAGCTCTCCTATTGCACAAGGGAAAGCTAAAAGAGACTCTAAAGCCTACAATAACCTCAATAAACCTCAATGAAATCTGGAGATAATTGAAAAATATGATTCTAGAATCGCCGTAGAATACTTATAGAAATCAGCAAGAATCCACCTAGAACAGCCATAGAATCAATGTAGAATCATCTAGATTTTGCCCCCATAGCCGCCCCTAGATCCGGATGAGATGACATGGAAATCAACAATCGCGCACGCAATAAGGATGCGGACAGGCTGAGCGAGCTCCTCCAAGAGCCTCATCGAAACCATCGCCACGACATCTGGTTGTGGCTGTTCCTCTACTACTACAGAGAGGCCAGGCTTGATCTCAGAACCTGCAACGGCCTCACCATGCGTGACGAGATAGCCAGGGCCCTGAGGAGCCAGAGGTTCTTTCAGTCCCGCATCCCTAGACAGAAGGACCGATTCCTACTTTCAAACGAAAAGCTGGACTGGATCGAAGAGGATGAACGGCAGCACCGGTGGCTGACCCGCGAGATCGAACAGATGACTGACCTGCGCCTGCATCGCGGCCTAGTCCACCTCACTGACAGGGATCGCCTCATCGCAATGATCGACCTTTGGGATGTCGATATTGCTGAGAAGGCATCCCAGGTCGATGACCTTCACCGGGACTGGCGTAGGCACAAGGCGAAGGACATCGAGTTCGAGTGGTTTGCCGATAAAAAGGAGAGCGAAAGGCGCTGTGTTTGCGCCTGGGAATGGCTTGAGAAGAAGCATCTGTCACCGCTATCCAGGCAAGCGCCAATCAGCAACCACCAAGAGCTGCTGATGTTCTTCGACCAGGCTGATGTAGGCCGTTACGAACGGGCGGCGATGATTCGAGAGATCAAGAAGCGCTGGAGCCGTAAGCAGTTCGACGAACGCGCCGCAGACAAGAAGCAGGTCAACGTCATGCTCTCGAAAGCAGTGATCGCTCAGCTTGATGCGCTAGCTGAGACGCGTGGCGTGAAACGCGCTCAAATCATTGAGAACCTGGTGAGGATGGAGGCTGACGCTGGCTTATACCTCGCCGATGTTTGAATACTGCTCCACCGGCAGAGACCACGAGATCAGCCACAAGGAGCTTCACGGGCTCCTGAGCTCAAATCCAGCCAGTCGGTATTCCAAAATGTATTCCAATAAAATATCAAACCGGACTTTTCACATATATTTCAATAAGATAGTTAATCCTTTCAAATTACCCCGGCCCACCAAATACGAAGCAAGACAAAACCCGCCAAGTGCGGGTTTTGTTGCATCTGGGGGTTGGGAATTTGGGGTTCAACACAACCGAGCCTTTGTTCGCGGTCTAACCGCAAG
>Ga0182005_1000151_pt1 | contig 48745 bp, 40 predicted proteins | sample Sormic07211103_1_FD_123021 | JGI IMG/M metagenome (GOLD analysis project Ga0182005, IMG submission 123021) | Rhizosphere microbial communities from Sorghum bicolor, Mead, Nebraska, USA - 072115-103_1 MetaG | ecosystem: Host-associated > Plants > Roots > Rhizosphere | place: USA: Nebraska... | reverse complement strand
TTTGAACGGCAAGGGAATGTCCTGGCCCTTGCCGTCGCCGGCCGCATAGCGCCGCAGCACGATCGAGGTGCCTTCGCGCACTTCGCCGATCAGCGCATCGCGCGTCAGCGAGAATTTTTCCAGCACTGCGCCTGGCGGCGCGCTGGCCACTTCGCGCGCCAGTTTCAGGTCAGGGTGGCGCAAATCGAGTTTCAGCACGCGGTTGCGCGGCGCATGGTCATGGGTCAGCAGGTACAGGTCGTTGCCTTTCAGTTCGGCATCGGTGATCTTGTCGTCGAAGCTGGAAATCTTCTTCCAGGCGACGGCCGGCTTGTCGAGGTCGGCGACATCGGCCACGAACAGGAAACCTTCCGGCAAGGTGGTGTCGGTGGTGCGCGCAACCATCCAGCGGCTGCCCGGATTGAAGAGGATGGTGCCGACATCGAGACGGGCCAGGCCTAGATCAGTTGTGACGGTCGGGCCGAACACCGCCTTGGCTTCGACGGCGGGCGCGCCGACCTTGATCCACATCACCTTGCTGTCGAGATAGGTCTCTGAATCCGGGTCGCCCGGCTTGAGCGCCTTGAGCTGGTTGTAGGTGAGCGACTTGCTGTCCGGCAGCCAGCCGAGCAAGGCTTCATGCACGCGTGGAATCGGTTCTCCGACATTTTTCCCGCTTGCCGTATCGAGGATATACAGCGAGGCATCTTCCGAACCGCCGGCGGAAACGCCGTAGGCTACGTGCTTGCCGTCCCAGGCCGGCACGAAATAATTGATGGCGTGCGGCACGCCGGTGCGCTTGGCGTCCAGCTCAGGATCGACCAGGACGCGCTCGGGACCTTGCAGGCTGTCGCGCATCACCAGCTTGAACTGTTTTTCGCCGCGGGCGCGCTTGAGGTAATACACCTGGTTGCCCGGCATGCGCGTGACGTCGCGGATGTCGTCGCCGGTGGCGGCGGAAATATCGGCGATGCGCTGTTCCAGCTGGTTGCGCAGTTCTATCCGGTCCAGTTCCTTGCGCGCCGATTCGCCCTGCTCCTTGAGCCAGGACTGCACCTTGGGGTCCTTCACATTCTCGAAATAGCGGTATGGATCTTTGACCGTGACGCCGTGCAAGACGTCGCTCACGTCTTGCACCGGGGCGACGCTGACTGCCTGGGCGGGCAAGGCCGCGGCAAGTGTTGCAACTGCTGTAGCTAACGTAACTGCAAACAGCCGCGATGGTGTGTTCAAAAATTGCATGACAATCCTTGGTAAATTAGTTGGCGTGAATGATCTTTGCGAGGTGCAGCCTAGCGTTTTCCCGAGTGCAGCAAACCCCATTGCGACAGCATCCACGCCATTTCAAACGCGCGTTCCTTGATCGCGTCGTAGCGGCCGGAAGCGCCGCCGTGGCCGGCTCCCATGTTCACCTTGAGCAGCAAGGGATTGTGGTCGGTTTTCAGCGCGCGCAGCTTGGCGACATATTTCGCCGGTTCCCAGTACATCACCTGGCTGTCGTTGAGGCCGGTGGTGACCAGCATCGACGGATACGCCTTGCGCTCGATATTGTCGTAGGGCGAATAGCTGCGCATGTAGTCGTAGGCCGGTTTTTCGTTGGGATTGCCCCATTCCAGGTATTCGCCCGTGGTCAGCGGCAGGCTGGCATCCATCATGGTGTTCATTACATCGACGAACGGCACTGCCGCATGCACGGCGTGGAACAGGTCGGGACGCAGGTTGGCGACCGCGCCCATCAGCAGGCCGCCGGCGCTGCCGCCTTCGACGACCAAGCGTTGCGGACTGGTCCAACCCTGCTTGACCAGGTATTCGGCGCTGTCGATGAAATCGTAGAAGGTGTTTTTCTTGTGCATCAGCATGCCGTCGTCGTGCCAGTGCTCGCCCATGTCGTTGCCGCCGCGGATATGCGCTTCGGCAAACACCACGCCGCGATCGAGCAGGCTGACGCGGCTGTTGGAGAAGGTCGCTTCGGCCGGGATGCCGTAGGAGCCGTAGGCGTACAGCAGCAATGGCGCCGAGCCGTCCAGCTTGACGCCTTTTTTGGCGACGGTCCAGAGCGGCACCTTGACGCCGTCGCGCGCGGCAGCCCACAGGCGCCTGGTTTCATACAGGGCCGGATCATAGCCCGGCACTTCCTGCTGCTTCAGCAGCTTGCGCTGGCCGCTTGCCATGTCGACGTCGAACACCGTCGGCGGCGTCACCGGCGACTGGTACATCAGGCGGTATTGGCTTGAAGTGAATTCCGGCGTGCCGCCGGCATGCGAGGTGTACACCGCTTCGTCGAACTGCACGGTCTTCCAGCTGTGGTCGGAAAAATTGTAGATGCGGGAACGCTCTTGCGCATCCGATTTTTCGCTGGCCACCAGGAAATCGCGGAACAGCTCGAAGGATTCCAGCAGCACGTCGGGATCGTGCGCTACCAGTTCCGTCCAGTGCTCCGGCCCGGGGGTCGCCAGCGGTGCCGTCACCAGGCGGAAATTCTTGGCGTCCTTGTTGGTCATGATGAACAGCTCGCCGTCGCGGTGATCGACATGGTAGCGATGTCCGGTTTCGCGTCCCAGCACCGAACGGAAACTCCCCTGCGGCTGGTCCGCCGGCAGCAGGCTGACTTCGGTGGTGTCGGTGCTTTGCGCTTCGAGCTCGATGAATTTGCGGTCGCCGCTGTTGCCGACGCCGAGGTTGAACTGCTCCACCGCTTCGCGGTATACCTCTACCGGCTTGGCGCCCAGCTTGAGGCGCAGCAGCAGGTCGGAACGCTTGGTGGTGGCGTCTTCCTGCACCAGGAACAGGGTCTGGCTATCCGCCGCCCAGGCCAGGCTGGTCACGCGCTCCACCGTATCGCCGAGCAGCTTGCCTGTGCTCAAATCCTTGACATGCAACTGGTACTGGCGATAGCCGACGGTGTCGGTGGAATAGGCCAGGTAACGGTCGTCGGGACTGACTGAAAAACTCTCTACTTCGAAAAATTTCTTGCCTTTGGCGAGCAGGTTTTCATCCAGCAGGATTTCTTCCGCGGCGCTGGCGTCATAGGCGAAACCGGCATCGGCCTTGGCCAGGCGGCGGCAAACGATGGGGTATTGCTGGCCGGCTTCGGTGCGGCTGTAATAGTAATAATTGCCGCGCCGGGTCGGCACCGACAAGTCGGTTTCCTTCATGCGGCCCTTGATTTCGCCATAGAGTTTTTTCGAGAGCGGCGCCAGGTCCTTGGTCATGGCCTGGGTGTAGGCATTCTCTGCCTTCAGGTAGGCGATCACCTTGGGATTGGTTTTTTCGCGCAGCCAGTGATAGTCGTCGGTGACGGTTTCTCCGTGGCGGGTTTCCTGCCAGGCTTGTTTGGCGGCGACCGGCGGTGTCGGAGGAGATGCGGCGAGTGTGGAAGCGGAGGTCATCAGAGCCAGGAAAAATGCGCCCAGGGCATGGGTGCGTTGCGGAAGAAAAGACATATAGTACAGATCCCTTGCATGGATAGACAATGCGCCTGGATCTGCCCGGGTAGGGCCGATCCCTAATATGCAACTCTGTTGCAATCCGCTAAGTTACCTGCAATCCGGCGGAAACACAATATGCCGGCTCTCGGCGCTTGCCGTTCGCGGCTAGAATATCGGGCAGACCGCTGCAACTGCCCGCACCCGCCAATTTGAAAGCCGCCATGCCCCACACCCCGCAAGCCTTGTCCGACGCCGCCGCCATCCTGGCGATGCGCCGCAAAACCGGCGCCCAGGGAGCGCGCCTGCCGCAGCCGTTGCGGCCGCTGGATGCCGAGTCAGCGCTGGCGATACAGGCGCTGGTCAGCGCCCAGGCCGGCGCCGGGATAACTGCCTGGAAATGCGGCATGCCGGTCCAAGGACAACCGGTGGCGGCGCCTATCTACGGCGACGCAGTCTTTAGCGGCGGCCTGTGCACAGCGTGGGCGCGCGACGGCCAGGTACGGGTCGAGCCGGAACTGGCTTTCATTCTCGGCCGCGATTTGCCGCCCCGCCCGGCGCCTTATTCCGCAGCGGAGGTCGATGCCGCCATCGTCCGCACTCACCTCGCGCTCGAACTGATAGACAGCCGCTACAGCGATCCCGATGAAGCGGGTTTTCTTGAAAACCTGGCGGACGGACTGCTCAACCAGGGCCTGTATCTCGGCCCGCAGGTGGATGCCGAACACGCGCGCAGCGCGGCCGTGCTGTCGATCAATATCGACACCGGCGCCGGCGAAACAATCCGGCTGGACGGCCGCCACCCGGCCGCCGACCCGCGCGCGCCGCTGTACTGGCTGGCCGAATTCCTGCGCGGCAGAGGACAAGGGCTGCAAGCCGGACAAGCCGTCATCACCGGCTCCTATGCCGGCAGTTTCGGCCTGCCCGTGGCGCAGGACCTGGTTATCCAATATGGCGCACTGGGCAAGCTCGCTGTGCATTTTTCGCCGCGATGAATCCAGCGGCAAGCTCCGTCGGCCGTTTCCGGCCGCGCCTGACGCTGCAGACCCTGGGCCGCGGCGACGGCCTGCTCGGCATGCGGCCTTCCGGCCCGTTCGGCCCGCGCGGCCCCAACGTGACGGTAGCGCAGATCAGCTGGACTTATGTCACCGATGATGGCTTGCAATGGGAGACCGCGGCGCCGACCGCCTTGCTGAACCGCCGTCCGGCATCCTCGCAAACAGTGGAAAACGAACACGGCCAGCGCCTGTTGCTGCGCGACCTGGGCGCCGAAGCCGATGCGCTGGACCTGGTGTGGGAGCTGGGCCTGTATCCGCTGCCTGGCGATACCTTGCAATGGCGCACCGATGCCGCCGCACAGGAAGCAGAGTCTTCCCTGGCCTCGCTCTGGACCTTGGTGCAGGAAGATTTCTTCGGCGATTTCTGGGCCGAGCAATTGCCCGCCTTGCAGGCCAAGGGCTGGGCGATCGTGGTGCGCCCCGGTTTTGCCCATGAGAGCGTGGCGGTGGATGCCTGGCACCTGATCGTCAACCCGGCGACCGGCGAACTGCTGGGCAAGCAGGTTGCAGCGCGCATGCGCGGCCGCGAACAGGAGGTGACTGCACTCGGCCTGCCCGCCGGCGAAGGCTCCTGGCTGCTGACCCTGGGCATCGAAATCGACGGCGAACTGGTGGACCTGGTGCCGCTGCTGGCGCACCTGCTGCAACGCGACGCCCGCTGGCTGGACGCCAGGCAGATCGCCTTGATCGACGACCACGCCCTGATCATGCTGCGGGCGCCCGGCGGCAAGCGGATCGAAGCGCTGGCGGCGCCGCTCAAGGCAATCGTCGGCAACATGCTGGAGCTGCTGACCGATCCCTTGCGCAAGGACGGGCCGCTGCAGCTCTCTTCCTGGGATGCCTACCGGCTTGAAACGATGCGCCTGAGCCTGCTGGATACGCAGCGCCAGCGCGCCGGCGTCCATGGCGCCTGGCAACTGCAAGGCGACGCCGGCCTGCGCGCGCTGGCGCAACGGCTGCAAGGCGCCGGCACGCCGCAAGCGGTGGCGGCGCCGGCTGGACTCGGCGTCACCTTGCGGCCCTATCAATTGCACGGCGTCGCCTGGCTGCAGTATCTGCGCGAGCATCGCCTGGCCGGCATCCTGGCGGACGACATGGGCCTGGGCAAGACCGCGCAGGCGCTGGCGCACTTGCTGATCGAAAAGCAGGCGGGCCGCCTTGACTTGCCGGCGCTGGCCGTGCTGCCGACCTCGCTGGTGTTCAACTGGCAGGCCGAAGCCCGGCGCATGGCGCCCGGCTTGCGCGTGCTCGCCCTGCAAGGACCGGAGCGCCATCGCGATTTCTCGCGCATGGCTGGATACGACCTGGTGCTCACCACCTACCCGCTGCTGTGGCGCGACCGCGCGGCGCTGGAAGCCCAGCCCTTCCACATGCTGATCCTGGATGAAGCGCAGACCGTGAAGAACGCCACCGCCCGCAGCGCCGGCGCCGTGCGGCGGCTGCGCGCGCGGCATCGCTTGTGCATCACCGGCACGCCGCTGGAAAACCACCTGGGCGAACTGTGGACGCAATTCGATTTCCTGATGCCCGGTTTCCTCGGCGACATGCGCAGTTTCACGCGCCTGTGGCGCAAGCCGATCGAGATCGGCGGCCAGACCCTGCGCGCGCAGCTGCTGGCGCAGCGGGTCAGGCCGTTTATCTTGAGGCGACGCAAGGACGAGGTGGCGAGCGAACTGCCGCCGCGCAGCGAGACGTTCAAGCTGGTGCAGCTGCAGGGACAGCAGCGCGACCTGTACGAAAGCGTCCGGCTGGCCGCCGACGAACAGGTACGCCGCGTCCTCAAGCGCAAAGGCTTCAGCGGCGGCCAGATCACGATCCTCGATGCCTTGCTCAAGCTCAGGCAGGTGTGCTGCGATCCATTCCTGCTGAAAGGCATGGAACACCAGCCCGGCATCGAGCGCGCCAAGCTGGAGCTGCTGCGCGACATGCTGCCGGCCCTGGTGGCCGAAGGCCGGCGCATCCTGGTGTTTTCCCAGTTCACTGAAATGCTGGACCTGATCGCGGCCGAACTCGACGCCATGCAGCTGCCCTGGCTGGCCCTCACCGGCAAGACGCCGCCGGCCAAACGCGGCGCGCTGGTGGCCGAGTTCCAGAGCAAAACCGTACCCTTGCTGCTGGTCAGCCTCAAGGCCGGTGGCGTCGGCCTCAACCTCACCGCCGCCGACACCGTGATCCACGTCGACCCATGGTGGAACCCCGCAGTGCAAGAACAAGCAACCGCGCGCGCCCACCGCATCGGCCAGGAACAGACCGTATTTGTCTATAAAATCGTGGTCGAAGGCAGCATAGAAGAACGCATCATCGAACTGCAAGCCCGCAAGGCGGCGCTAGCAGAAGGCGTACTCGGCAGCGACGCCGCACTGGCAACCAAGTTCAGCAGCGAGGATCTGCAGCTACTGCTGGCCCCTCTAGCCTGAAAACCACCACACATGCGCCGCAGCCGATTAATTAGGGTCAGAGTCAAATTATTCCAAGATTAATTAGGGTCAGAGTTGAATTGTTGACCGGTCAACAATTCAACTCTGACCCTAATTAAATGCTGCGGATTGTCGGTTTGGCGCAAGTGGTAAGATGGCGTCCCTATACGCTTTGCGGCCCGTTGCCATGTCATTTTCTTCCCTGGGCCTGTCCCCTGCCATTTTGCAAGCCGTTGCCGAGCGCGGGTATGCCGTGCCGACGCCGGTCCAGGTCGCCGCCATTCCGGCGATATTGGGCGGCGGCGATGTTTTGGCGGCGGCGCAGACCGGCTCCGGCAAGACTGCGGCGTTTGCGCTGCCGCTGCTGCAGCTGTTGCAAGGCAGTCCCGGCGAGAAACCGCGCCGGCTGCGGGTGCTGGTGCTGGTGCCCACCCGCGAACTGGCGCAGCAGACGGCCGAAGCCATGCGGCTCCTGGCGCAAGCCGGCCAGCCAGCGCCGAAGATCGCGGCCCTGTTCGGCGGCGTCTCGATCAATCCGCAAATGATGGACCTGCGCGGCGGCGCCGATATCGTGGTGGCGACTCCCGGCCGCCTGCTCGACCTGATCGCGCACAACGCTCTCAGCATCGCGGCGGTGTCGTCGCTGGTGCTGGACGAAGCCGACCGCTTGCTCGACATGGGTTTTGCCGACGAGATCGGCCGCATCCTGGCGCTGTTGCCGCGCCGGCGCCAGAACCTGTTTTTCTCGGCGACGTTCCCGCCCGCGGTACATGCGCTGGCCGCCAGGATGCTGCATGAACCGGTGCGCATCGCCATCCCGGCGCTGGAGCAGAACCAGCCGGATATCGAACAGCGCGCGATCATGGTCGACGCCGGCCGCCGCACGCAATTGCTGCGGCACCTGCTGAAAGAAAACAAGTGGGGCCGGGTGCTGGTGTTCGTCGCCACCAAATACGCGGCGGAACATATTGCCGACAAGCTGCATCGCGCCGGCATCAAGGCCGCCGCCTTCCACGGCGAATTCAGCCAGGGCGCGCGCGACGAAGTGCTGGCCGATTTCAAGGCCAGCAAGCTGCAGGTGCTGGTCGCCACCGACGTCGCCGCGCGCGGCATCGATATCGCGCAGCTGCCGGTGGTCCTGAACTACGATTTGCCGCGCTCGGCGGTGGACTACACGCACCGCATCGGCCGCACCGGCCGCGCCGGCAAGAGCGGCATCGCCATCAGCTTCGTCAGCGCCGACACGGAAGCCCACTTCCGCCTCATAGAAAAACGCCACGCGCTGAAATGCGAACGCGAGCAGATTGCCGGTTTTGAACCTGTCGCCGCGGCGGCTCCGGCAAACGCCGCGGGCGCCGTATCTCCCGCCGACAACTCCAACGGCGGCATCAAAGGCAAACGCAAGAGCAAGAAAGACAAGCTACGTGAAGCGGCAGCGCGCGGCGAACCGGATAATTGACGGCGGCAAAGGCAGCGTGCCTTGATTACGTTTATTGCAAGCCAATAAATTAACAATAATATAATTTCAGCACAAAACTCCGAACCCGATTGAGTTTCACATAGCGATAAATTACACTCTCGCCTGCGTGACACAATCACGGCCATACCGTTTGCCGGCAACAACCCGCCGCAGACATGCGCATTACTGTCCTTAACCCTAGAACACCGGAAAACCATGACCCGCCCTACCCGGACGGTAAATGTTATCCGCACGGAGCCAAAAGCATGAGCACCTTCATTTTTAATGAATTGAATTTCGACAACCACGAGCAAGTGGTCTTCGTCGCAGAAGAAAAATCCGGCCTCAGAGGCATCATCGCTGTCCACAACACCAACCTCGGCCCGGCCATGGGCGGTTGCCGCATGTGGGACTACGCCAGCGAAGCTGTCGCCGTCAACGATGTGCTGCGCCTGTCGCGCGGCATGACCTACAAGAATGCAGTAGCCGGCCTGCCTATCGGCGGCGGCAAGAGCGTGATCATCGGCAATCCGAAAACCGCCAAGACCCCGGCCCTGTTCGAAGCCATGGGCGAAGCCCTGGAACGCCTGGGCGGCCGCTACATCACGGCGGAAGACGTCGGCACCAGCCCGGCCGACATGGCGCACATCGCCGCCAAGACAAAATACGTCGCCGGCCTCGGCGCCAGCGGCGATCCTTCTCCGTTCACCGCGCTCGGCTGTTTCGTCGGCGCGCAAGCGGCGGTCAAGCACTACCTGGGACGCGATTCGCTGGAAGGCCTGACGGTCGCCGTGCAAGGCCTGGGCAACGTCGGCTACGACTACGCGCGCCGCCTGCATGCCGCCGGCGCCAAGCTGGTCGTCACCGATATCGACCAGGCAGCGCTGGAACGCGCACGCGCCGAATTCGGCGCCGAAGTCGTCGCGACCGACGCCATCTATGACGTGCAGGCCGACATCTACGCACCGTGCGCGCTGGGCGCCACGCTCAACCCGGCCACGCTGTCGCGCCTGAAAGCCAAGATCGTCGCCGGCGCCGCCAACAACCAGCTGGCCACGGCTGAAGTGGGCGAGCTGCTGCGCCGCAAGGAAATATTGTACGTACCGGATTTCGTGATCAACGCCGGCGGCATCATCAAGGTGTGCTACGAGTACTACGACAAGCCGGAAGCGGACGTCGAAGCCCACGTGCGCGAAATCGGCGTAACCCTGGCCGAAATCTTCAAGCGCGCCGACGCCGAAAGCCTGCCTACCAGCGTGGTGGCGGACAAGCTGGCTGAAGCACGCTTCAAGCATTAAGCGGAAACCCTGACATGCAGGGCAGGCGCAGCGTGCCTGCCCATCTGTCTCATCATGGCGCCTTCCGGCGCCATTTTTACATGCCGGTCAGGTCATGACCGCGAACGGCAGCTTGCGCAAACGCTTGCCGGTCAAGGCAGCAACGGCGTTGGCGATGGCCGGCGCAATCGGCGGCACCGGCGGCTCGCCGACTCCGGTCGGCGCGTCGGCGCTGGGCACCACGTAGACATCGACCTGCGGGCAGCTGCCCATGTAGGCCGGCGTGTAATCGGAAAAATTGGATTGCTGCACCACGCGTTCTTCAAGGTGATTTCATTGCCGGGCAAGGTGGTCGAGATGCCGAACACCACGCCGCCCTGGATCTGCGCTTCGATGGTGCGCGGATTGATCGCCATGTTGCAATGCACGCCTGCGGTCACCCGGTGCACTTGCGGCTTGCCGTCTTTCAGCGACACTTCCACCACATACGCAACCGAGGTGTTGAAGCCGTGGTGCACGGCGACGCCCCAGGCCTGGCCGGCCGGCAGCTTGCGCTTGCCGTAGCCGGAACGGGCCACCGCCAGCTCCAGCGCCTGCTTGCTGCGCTTGGCCGACTTGTCGAACAGGCTGGCCCGGTACTCGACCGGATCGCGGCCGACCGAACGGGCGATCTCGTCGACCAGGGTTTCCATCACGAACGCATTGTGGCTATGGCCCACCGAGCGGTACCACAGCACCGGCACATTGACCTTCATGTTGTGCACCGACAGCGCCAGGTTCGGGATCGCATAGTGCGACTCCAGCACGCCCTCGGTCATGGTGCCGTCGACGCCGTCCTTGACCAGGAACGATTCAAACGGGCTGCCGAGCAGGATCGACTGGCCGGCGATCACGTGCTCCCAGGCCGCGATCTTGCCGTGCGCGTCGTAGCCGACGCGGACCCGGTGCACATGCATCGGCCGGTAATAGCCGCTCCTGATATCGTCCTCGCGCGCATACATGATCTTGACCGGCGTGCCGCGCATGACTTTGGCCACATACGCCGCCTCCACCGCATTCTCCGATTCCGGCAAGGCGCGCCGGCCAAACGCGCCGCCCGACATCATGGTGTTGAATTCGACCTTGGCCACCGCCAGGCCCAGCACCTTGGCGATCGCCTGCCGGTCCATCGACTGGAACTGCGAACCGGCCCACACCGTACAGGCGTCGCCGGTGAAATGCAGCGTCATGTTGAGCGGCTCCATCGGCACATGCGCCAGGTAGGGAAACTCGAAGATAGCGTCGATGATCTTGGGCGAAGCCGCCAGCGCCGATACGTCGGCCTTGGTTGCCGGCGTACCGGGTTTCATCACCGCTTCCCGGTAGCTGGCGAACAGCTGTTCCGAACTGGGCTGCTCGACGCCGGTCACGTCCCACTCGATCTTCAGCGCATCGCGCGCCTTCTTGGCGATCCAGTAGCCGTCCGCCACCACCACCACGCTCTGGCCGCCGCGGATGCCGGGAATCGTGAAGATCTTGCGCACCCCGGGAATCGCCTTGGCGGCGCTGTCGTCGAGCTTGCCGATCTTGGCGCCCCACGGCACGGCCCTGGCCAGCATCGCCACTTTCATGCCGGGCAGGTCGACATCGATGCCGAATTTCTGCTGGCCGCTGGATTTGGCGGCCGTATCCAGCCGCGGCGTCGCCTTGCCGATGATGGTGAACTGCTTCGGGTCCTTCAGCTGCACCTTGTCCGGCACCGGCAGCTGCATCGCCGCGTTGGCCACCGAACCGTAGCTCAGGCGCTGGCCGCGCGGGCCGGTGATGACGCCTTTGGCGGTCTTGCAGCTGGCCGGATCGACCTTCCACTGGCTGGCGGCCGCCGCCACCAGCATGCTGCGCGCACGGGCGCCGACTTCGCGGTATTGCTGGAAACTGTGGGCGACGCTGGTAGAGCCGCCCACCATCTGCATGCCGAACGCCGGGTCGCGGTACACGTCTTCGCCCTTCGCCAGTTCGGCCCGCACATTGGCCCAGTCGCAATCCAGCTCCTCCGCCAGCAGCATCGGCAGCGCGGTCAGGGTGCCCTGGCCGATGTCAACCTTGGATACCTGCACCACCACGCTATTGTCGGCGCCGACCCGCAAGAAGGCGTTCGGCTGGTAAATCTTGGGCGCTGGCACCTGGGCCTCGGCGATACGGCCCAGGCCCGGAATAAAGAAACCGAGCACCAGGCCGGCGCCGCCGGCAGCCGATGCTTTCAGGAATTTGCGGCGCGAGTGTTTCAGCGGCTGCGCATTCGCCACGAGGGATTCTGGGGACATGATGGACTCCTTACGCCAAGGATTTGGAAGCGTCCAGCACCGCCGCCTTGATGCGCTGGTAAGCGCCGCAGCGGCACAGGTTGCCGCCCATGGCGGCCACCACTTCGGCCTCGCTCGGATGGCGCTTCTTCTTGAGGAAATCGACCGCGGTCATCACCTGCCCGCTTTGGCAGTAGCCGCATTGCGGCACATCGTGCTTGATCCAGGCCACCTGCACCGCCTTGCCGACCGGATCGGCGGCGACCGCTTCTATGGTGGTCACCGGCTGCTGGCCGACCGCGGAAACAGGATAGGAGCAGGAACGCACCGCATTGCCGCCGACATGCACGGTGCAGGCGCCGCAGGCAGCGATGCCGCAGCCGAACTTGCTGCCGGTCAGCTTGAGGTTTTCACGCAGCACCCACAGCAAGGGGGTATCCTCGGCGACGTCGACTTCCACCGTAAGGCCATTCACCTGAAGACTGATCATTGCGATTTCTCCCAAGAGGTTGAGGCGGATTCTTTTACGTTGTCACACAGCCATATGGCTGTTTCACCACTATAGGCAGCGAAACATGAAAAACAAAGACGGCTTCACCGTTACACTGACATTTACCGAATTTAAAAGCAAGCAGCGGAGTGCACGGAACGGCGGCTGCCGATAAACTACGCCCTGTTATCTGACGAGATTATCACCATGAAATTATTCCTGCACCGGATCGCTTCGCCCATCGGCGTCATCCTGCTGGTTACCGATAGCCAGCACCGCGTGCGCGCGCTGGATTTTGAAGATTATGAACCGCGCATGCGCAGCCTGCTGGCGACCCACTACGGCCACTATGACTTGCAGCCCGCCACTGAACCATCCAGCGCGGAACCGGCGCTGCAGCGGTATTTCGCAGGCGAGCTGGATGCGCTGAAAGATATCGAGGTCGCCACCAACGGCACCGATTTCCAGCACCGCGTATGGGCGGCGCTGCGCCAGATCCCACCGGCCCGCATGACCACCTACGGCAAGCTCGCCCTGCAGCTGGGCGAGCACAACGGCGCCGCCCGTGCGGTAGGCAGCGCCAACGCCACCAACCCGATCGCCATCATCGTGCCTTGCCACCGCGTGGTAGGCGCCGACGGCAAGCTGACCGGTTTTGCCGGCGGGCTGGAGCGCAAGGCCTGGCTGCTCGGCCATGAACGCGCAGAAGCTGGCGATCCCGAAACCCTGCGCTTGCCGGGTTTCTAGCGCCTGATGCGGCTTGTCCAGCACCACCACTGAAATCTCCTTGCTGGAAATATGGCAAGGCACATGGTCATGGTCGGCGAACAGCAGGCGCAACGTATAACAGCCTGCTCAATTCGCTTAACAGACATTGTCGGCGGCGCTGTCCGGCGCCTTGCTCGGCAGCAGCCAGCGCGGGAAACCGAGCGCGGTTTTCAACAGGCAATCGCGGTAGCCCACCTGGCCGCTGATCAGGCCCGCAAAGTCGTGGTTGACCTGCTGGTTGAGCACGAGGTGTGAAAAAGCCAATTTCGGAAAACGGTAAATCAGGCGCGCCATCCAGGCGGCGGCGCGCAGTTCGGGCAACAGCTCGCGCCGCAGCAGGCGGCTGTACAGCGCCGACTCGGCGCGCAAGCCGTCGGCGGCAATCGCCTTGGCGGCGATGGTGGCGCTCTTCAGTGCGAAATAAATGCCTTCGCCGAACAAGGCCTCGGCCAGGCCGGCCGCATCCCCCAGCAGCCAGACCCGGCCGCGCTGGTATAGCTGGCGGCGGTTTTGCAGCGGGATGACGTAACCCTGGCATTCAAGCCGCAACGGCTGCCGCAAGCTGGCGTAGGCCGCGATGAAACGCTCCAGGTGCTGGCGCAATGCAGTGCCGCCGAAAGGTGAGTACACGCCGACATTAAAATGATCGCGCTTGGGGAAGATCCAGCCGTAGCCGCGCGGCATGCCGTCGAAATCGAACAGGGCGCGGTCGCCGAAACGCTCCAGCATGCCTGGCGCTGGCCACAGCATGGCTTCCATGGCCGGCACGTAAGCCACCAGGTCCTTGCCGAACAGCTTGTTGCGCACCGCACTGGCGGCGCCGTCGGCGGCCAGCAGCAGGCGGCAGCGCAAGACGCCGCGGCTGGTGGCGACGCTGACGGCGTCGGCCGTCTCGGTGGCATCGACAAACCCGGTTTCGGCCAGGAAACGCACGCCCCTGGCGCAAGCCCGGTCCAGCAGCAACTGGTCGAATTCGCTGCGCACCACGGTGCAAGCCGCCATCGGTTGCACTTCCTTGAGGATGGCGTCGCGGTTGCGGTAATTGAGGATGGCGCCGCCTATCGCCCGGTGCATCACCGGTCCCAGGTCGAAACCAAGCAGGTCCATGGCCTTGCGCGACAGGCCGCCGCCGCATACCTTGGCGCGTGGGAATGCCTGCTTGTCGATGAGGGTTACCTGCAAGCCCTGCCCTGCCAGCAGGTAAGCCAGGTGTGAGCCGGCCGGCCCGGCGCCGACGACCAGCACGTCGGCCACGGTGTCGTCAAAAGACATGGCGACGCCGCACCGGGCCATGCAAGCCGGCGTATTCCGGGGAATGCATTGCAGCTTGGGTTACAACTTGATGCACAGCTCGACTTCTTGACGTTTTCATCAGCGGCGCCTCGTGTCTGGATCAATCGCCGGCCATGGCAACTCCTGCTCTCCGGCGGCACCGTCAGCATAGCCGAAAACGGCAATTCCGGTGCGTGCAGGCATGTCTCTTGCGAGCGGCGGATAGAGCTTTTCTTTTATCTTTTCTATACGTTTCAGATTAGAAACATGCTAGTGTATTCGGCTGCTCGAACGGCAGATAAAAAAACGTGTGGAACAGGGACAATATTTCAACCGGCACAGGGAGTATCCATGAAAAGCGTTAAGAAAACAGAAGACAACAGCATGCTGCAAAAACGCCGCGCACTGCTGACCGGCGGCCTGGCGGCGGGACTGGCGGCGACGGCGCTGCCGTCGGAGCTGCTGGCCAAGGAGAGCAAGGTCGCGGGCCTGGCCCTGGACCGCGCCAAGTGGGGCGCGCGCAACCATCAGCAGCTGCAAGCGCTGCTGGCGCGCAACGGCAACGGCAGCGCCGGCTACAATCCCAAGCGCCGCCCCTACGCGGTATTCGACTGGGACAACACCAGCATCATGAACGATACCGAAGAGGCATTGCTCATGTACCAGATCAACACCCTGTCGTTCAAGCTGAGCCCGCAGGAAATGGGCGCCATCATCCGCCAGAACGTGCCGGCCGGGCCGTTCGCCGCCGACTTCAAGAACGCTGCCGGCAAGGCCGTCGAACTGGAAGCCATCTGCAGCGATATCGATGACGACTACCAGTACCTGTACGACAATTATGAAAAGCTGAAGGGCAGCAGGAAGCTGGAAGAAATCCGCGAGACCGCCCAGTTCCAGGATTTCCGCGCCAAGCTGTATTACCTGTACGAAGCCGTCAACGAGACTTACGGCGTGAACGTCGGTTATCCGTGGGTGATCTATTTCTTCACCAACATGTCGGTGGCCGAAGTGCAGCAGCTGGCTGAAGCTTCCAACGACCACAACCTGGGCCTGGGGCTGGTCAAGACCAAGTACACCAGCCCGGCGGCGCAGCCGGGCCAGGCTGGCGTCGTCAGCGTGACGCACTTCCACGGGATCCGCCTGTGCACCGAGGTCGCAACCTTGATGAATGCATTCGAGCAAAGCGGGATCGACGTCTACGTCAGTTCGGCCTCGCTGGAAGACGTGGTGGCGGTGTTTGCGACAACGCCGAAATACGGCTACAACGTCAAGCGCGAACACGTGCTCGGGCTGCGCCTGGAAACCGCCAACGGCGTCTTCGTCAACCGCTATAAAGCGGGCTGGCCGCTCAACTGGGGCCCGGGAAAAACCGAAGTCATCAAGAAAGAACTGGTCGCGGCCAAGGGTTACGGCCCGGTCTTCGTCGCCGGCGACAGCGATGGCGACTACGACATGCTGCGCGATTTCGCCGACACCCAGCTGGGCGTGATCGTCAACCGCATGAAGAAGGGCAAGATCGGCGACCTCTCGAAGCTGGCCGCCGAGCAGATCCCGGCCAAGTCGCCGCGTTTCCTGCTGCAAGGCCGCAACGAGCAGACCGGCAACTGGATGCCGTCGGAAGCCAGCATCAAGTACGGCAAGACCGGCGAAACGCTGCTCGGCTGAGCCTGTTGCACGCCGGCTGCCAGCAGTCAGGCAGCCGGTCCCCGCAGTCATTCCCCATATCGAACCACCCGGCCGCTGCCTTGGCGCGGCCGATGCACCCGTTTTCCATCACCACCCGCAATAACCAGATAGGCATTTATGAAGAGATTACTGAAAACCGCACTTGTATTGTGTTCCATGCTCGCATCCTGCGCATTCGCCAAGGACGACGACGCGCCGAGGAAAATCACCATCGGCCTGATCGCCACCACCACCGCGGAAGATACCCAGAAACGCTGGCAGCCGGTGCTTGACGATTTCGCGAAATATACAAAAATGGAAGTCCGCGCGGTGGTGTCCACCAACTACAGCGAGATCCTGGCCGGCCTCAAATCCAACACCATCCAGGTCGCCTGGCTGAGCAGCAAGATCGCGCTGGAAGCGGTGGAAGACAACCAGTCGACCGTCTTTGCGCAGATGGTCAAGAAGGACGGTTCGCACGGCTATAACTCGGTGCTGATCACACCGGCCAAGAGCCCGCTCAAATCGTTCGACGACATTGTGGCCAACAAGGGCGTCTACAGTTTCTACGACGGCGACAAGAGCTCGACCTCGGGCTACCTGGTGCCGGCCTACTACGCCTTCGCCAAGAACAAGGTGGAGCCGGAACGGCTGTTCAAGACCATTACGGTCGGCAACCACAAGAAGAACCTGCAGGCGGTGATCGCCGGCCAGGTCGACGTCGCGACCAACAATACCGAGGAACTGGACCGCTTGAAAAAAGAATCGCCGGAGCAGTTCAGCAAGCTGCGCGTGATCTGGTCGTCGCCCCTGATTCCGAATGATCCGCTGCTGTACCGCAAGGACCTGCCGGCCGCGTCCAAGGCCAGGATCGAAGAGTTCTTCGTCACCTACGGCAAGCCGAAAAACCCGGCCAGCCAGCCCGACGTACTGCAAAACATCCTCGACCTGTCCGGCTTCCAGCATTCCACCGACGCCCAGCTCAAGCCGATCGCCGACCTCACCATGTTCGGCCTGTTGCGCAGCAACATGTACGACAGCAAACTGAGCACGGCGCAAAAGCAGAAAGCCTTTGAAGAAATTACCGCACGTTTCGGCAAGCTGAGCATGGCGCTGGAAATGGCGCGCATACGGTAAACCCGTGCCGGCGCAGCCTGCGCTGTCAGGCTGCCGCCGCGCTATCCGGGAAATACAGGCTGAAGCGGATCAGCCCTTCGCCCGAACAGGCGACATCCGCGCTGCCGCCATGCACCAGCATGATGGCGCGCACGATGGCCAGGCCGAGGCCGTTCGATTCGGTATATTCGCTGCGCGACTTGTCGCCGCGGTAAAAACGGTCGAACAGCCGCTCCAGCTGCTCTGGCGGAATCGGATCGCCCTGGTTCTCCACCTCGACATGGACTCCCGTCGCCTGCGGCCGGCCGCTGAGCCGCACCGTGCTGCCGGGCACCGCATAACGCACCGCATTCACCACCAGGTTGCTGACCGCGCGCCGCCACATCACCGGGCTGGCCTGCACCTTGCCGCTGGCGTCGACCTCCAGCCGGATGCCGCGCTCTTCGGCCACCCCTTCAAAATAATCGGCAATCTTGTGCAGCTCGTCGGCCAGCACCAGCGGCGATTTTTCCACCGCCAGCCCGGCGTGGTCGGCATGCGCCAGGAACAGGATGTTTTCAACGATCCGGCTCAGGCGCTCCAGCTCTTCCAGGTTCGATTCCAGCACCTGCTGGTATTCGGCGGCGCTGCGCACCTGCCCGAGGGTGACCTGGGTCTGCCCCATCAATGCCCCGATCGGGGTGCGTATCTCGTGCGCCAGGTCGGCGGAAAACTGCGACAGGTGTTCGTAGCCGTCGGCCAGCCGGTCCAGCATCGCATTGAATGACGCCGCCAGCCGCCGCAGTTCCTGCGGCGCGTCTTGTTCCCGCAGGCGTATCGCGATATTGGTCGGGCTGACTTCGGCTGCGCGGCTGGCCATTGCCTTCAGCGGCAGGAAACCGCGCTTGAGCACCAGGAACCCCAGCAGCGCCGCCAGCAGCACCGACACCGCCGCCGCTGCCATCACTTGCCAGTAATAGCGCGCCAGGATATGCGACTCCTGGGTCATCACATGGGCGCCGGTAATCATGACCACGGTGCCGTCGCCGCCGACGTCGGCCAGCGCCGATACCCAGCGCACCCGCACGCCGTCGGCGCGTACGCCCGCGTGCAGTTGCGCCAGCGTCAGCGGCTGGCCCAGGCTTTGCGGCGTCATCGGCGGCGGCGTCATGTTGTCGGGATTGACGCGTACGAACGGCGCCTGGCCCGGATAAGCGAACATCAGCACATCCTGTTCGCTGCCCAGCATGGTTTCAAACAGGGTCGGCCGGTCTTCCATCTGCTTGACGTTGTACAGGTCGTGCAGCAGGTGGCGGAAATGCTCGACCTTGCCGATCAGGGAATAGTCGGCGCGGGTTTCCAGCGCCTGCCGGGTCGACGAATACAGGTACATGCCGAGGATGCTGACGATCGCGTAGGCGATCAGCGCGAACAGGAAAGTCACGCGCGCCGTCAGCGACTGCCTGCGCCAGGCGTTCATGGATCTTCCGCAAACATGTAGCCGATGCTGCGTACCGTGTGTATCAGTTTATGCTCGAAGGGATTGTCGATCTTGGCGCGCAGGCGCTTGATGGCGACATCGACCACATTGGTGTCGCTGTCGAAATTCATGTCCCATACCTCTGACGCGATGACGGTGCGCGACAGCGGTTCGCCCTTGCGCTTGACCAGCAGGTGCAGCAGCAGGAATTCCTTGTTGGTGAGCACGATATCGATGCCCTGGCGCGTGACCTTGCGCCGCAGCAGGTCGAGCTGGAGATCGGCGACCTGGAAAAAATCCAGCTCATGCGCCTCGCGCACCACGCCGCGCCGCAACAGGGTGCGGATGCGCAGCAGCAGTTCGGTAAACGAAAACGGCTTGACCAGGTAATCGTCGGCGCCCAGTTCAAGGCCGCGGATGCGGTCGTTGACGTGGTCGCGCGCGGTCAGGAAGATCACCGGCAAATCGCGCTTGGCGCGCAAGGCGCCCATGATTTTCCAGCCGTCGGTGCCGGGCAGCATGACATCCAGCACCACCAGCTCGTAATTGTTTTCCAGCGCCATGTGCAAGCCGTCGCTGCCGTTGCGGACCAGGTCGACCGCATAGCCTGATTCGCGCAAGCCTTTCTTGAGGTAAGCGCCGGTCTTGGGATCGTCTTCGATGACGAGGATGGACATGCTGGGCCTGGGTTTGAACCGGTGATGGAAATACGCTCCATTCTATCAATTCGCCTGCCGCGAATAATGACAATATTGTCATTCATATGTCACCGATAAGACACTGCAGCGGTCCTAGACTGGGATTCCCAGCAACCACCGAGACCGTTTTCATGAAAACCACACAACTTCTGCGCCGGCTTGTTCCTGTATTGGCGGCATCCGCTTTCCTGGCCTACGGCAGCATCGCCGCCGCCCAAACCGCAGCGCCGGTGGTGCGGGTGCGCGCCACCATCGACAAGGTCAATCCCGACAGCCTGGAAGTCAGCACCAAGGCTGGCAAGAAACAAACCTTGAAACTGGCGCCGGACCTGATGCTGTTCTCGGTCAGCCATGCGGCGATCACCGACATCAAATCCGACAGCTTCATCGGCAGCGCCGCCGTGCCGCTGCCCGACGGCAGCCTGAAAGCGCTGGAAGTGCATGTATTCCCGGCCGGGATGAAGATCGGCGAAGGCCATTACGCCTGGGACCTGGGCAAGAAGAGCAGCATGACCAACGGCACCGTCGGCGATGTGGTGGTGACCAGCGGCCGCACCATCACGGTCAAGTACCCGGATGGCGAAAAGAAGATCGTGGTGCCGGCCGATGTTCCTATCGTCAGCCTCGACAAGGGTGACCGCAGCCTGCTGGTGGCTGGCGCGCATGGCGTGTTTTTCGTCAGCAAGGCTGCCGACGGCAGCGATGTTGTCGGCCGCGCCACGGTTGGCGTCAATGGCGTAGTGCCGCCGATGTAATGCGGTTTTGCAATGCGTTTGCGGGCGGCGCGGCCGCCCGCGGCGATTCTTGACAAGGTATATCCATGGCGACTGCCGACCAACCCGATTCCCGCGTGCGCATCATCCATCCATTGCTGGTGCGCGTGGTCCACTGGATCAACGCCTTCGCCATCGTCTGCATGGTGATGAGCGGCTGGGCGATCTACAACGCCTCGCCGCTGTTCGGTTTCGATTTCCCGCGCTGGGCTACCTTGGGCGGCTGGCTCGGCGGCGCGATTGCCTGGCACCTGGCAGCGATGTGGCTGCTGGTGGCGAACGGCTTGATCTATGTCGGCTACGGTTTCCTGGCCGGCCATTTCCGCCGCCATTTCCTGCCGCTGCGGCCGCGCGACCTGCTGCGCGATGCCAAGGACGCGCTGGCATTCAGGCTGGCGCACCAGCCGGGCATCTACAACGCCGTGCAGCGCCTGATGTACATAGTCGTGCTGCTGCTCGGCGTACTGGTGGTGGCGTCCGGCCTGTCGATCTGGAAACCGGTGCAGCTGGACGGCCTGGCCAGCCTGTTCGGCGGCTACGATACCGCGCGCCGCGTGCACTTTATCGCGATGGCCGGCATCGTGGCGTTCGTCGCGGTGCACCTGGCGCTGGTGCTGATCGTGCCGAGCACCCTGCTGCCTATGCTGACCGGGCGGGCGCCGCGCCACTCCCGTAACAAGACCTCGAAACAGGAGCAGCAGGCATGAGCGACAAGAAAAAGAACCTGCCGAAAAACAGCGAACTGCAGCCCGATCTGGTGCAGCTGCAGCGCCGCCTGTTCCTGCGTTCCGGCCTGTCGCTGGGGGCGCTGTCGCTGCTGTCCGGCTGCAACCTGCAGGATGGCGACCAGGTCGACAAGGTATTGTGGGCAATGTCGCGCTGGAACGACCGGGTGCAGGCCATGCTGTTCCGCCCCAGCCACCTGGCGCCGACTTATCCGGCCAGCATGATCACCAAGCCGTTCCCGTTCAACGCTTTCTACGACGCCGATTCGGCGCCGGAAATCGACGGCGATACCTATAAGCTGGAAGTCTCCGGCCTGGTGCGCGACAAGCGCAGCTGGAACCTGGCGCAGCTGCGCGCCCTGCCGCAAGCGTCGCAGATCACGCGCCATATCTGCATCGAGGGCTGGAGCGCCATCGGCCAGTGGAGCGGCGTGCCGTTCCGCACCTTCCTCGCCCATATCGGCGCCGACACGACCGCGAAGTATGTCGGCTTCAAATGCGCCGACCGCTATTACTCCAGCATCGACATGGCCACCGCCTTGCATCCGCAGACCATCCTGGCGCTGGATTTCGGCCAGGAGCCGCTGCCGACGGAATACGGTTATCCGCTGAAACTGCGGGTGCCGACCAAGCTGGGTTTCAAGAATCCCAAGCACATCGCCGCCATCTTCGTCACCAATGAGAACCCGGGCGGATATTGGGAAGACCAGGGCTACAACTGGTTCAGCGGGTCCTGAACCGGCATCCCGGCTTCATTCGCCGCGTTCGCTGCAGCACGGGCAGCCGCGATGCTGGCCCATCAGGTGCGGCGTGCCGGCGTCTTCGTTCCGGTCCAGCGTCTGCATGAACGCGGCCAGCAGTTTTTCCATGCTGGCCAGGCGGTCAGCCGGGGTCATGGAGCCGGGCTGGTTTTCCGCAGCCGCCATTGCGACCGGCCATGGCGCGGTAGCCTTCCTGGGGTTGGCGCTCATTGTTTTTCCTCCTGGCCGTAAAACTTCTCGCAGATCTTGATCCGCTCGCGCCCCTGTTCCTTGCGCCAGCGGTTGGTGTCGCGCAGCGAGTAGACGCAGCCGCAATATTCCTGCTGGTAGAAATTTTCGCGCTTGGAGATTTCGATCATGCGCGCCGATCCGCCCTGCTTGCGCCAGTTGTAGTCCCAATAGGTAATGCCGGGGTAATGCGCCGCCGCGCGCGCGCCGCAACCGTTGATCTGCGCCATGTCCTTCCAGCGCGAAATCCCGAGCGAGCTGCTGATCACCGGGAAGCCGTGTTCGTAGGCGTACAGCGCGCTGCGTTCAAAGCGCATGTCGAAACACATGGTGCAGCGCTTGCCGCGCTCTGGTTCGTCTTCCATGCCCTGGGCGCGGGCGAACCAGTTGTCGAGGTCGTAGTCGGCATCGATGAACGGTATGCCGTGCTGCTCGGCGAAGCGGATGTTTTCATCCTTGCGCAACGCGTATTCGCGTTGCGGGTGGATATTCGGATTGTAGAAATAGATCGAGAAATCGATCTCGCTGGCGAGCAGGGCTTCCATCACTTCGCCCGAGCAGGGCGCGCAGCAGGAATGCAATAACAGCTTGTGGTGGCCGCCCGGCAGGACGAGTTTCTGGCGTTGGGTCATGGTCGGCATCAGGGAATGCGGCTGCCAGGGGCGAGGCAGCGCTTATTGCCGAGTGTCTCGATTCGGGCTCGCGGCGTCAAGCGACAAACTCTCATGTTTGCATGAGCCAAATTCATACAGCTGGCCGCACGTCCAGCCGAGCCAGTCGGGCGTGCGCCTTGCCAAGGTTCTCAACAATGCTTTAGGCAACAGCGCGACCAGGGCAGCGCTGCCTATGCAATCAAGCCGCGTTTCGCCAGCATCGGCTCCACCTTCGGATCGCGGCCGCGGAAGGCGCGGAACGCCAGCGCCGGATCCTGCTTGTTGCCGGAACTGTAGATGTAGCGCCGCAGGCGCTCGGCGATTTTCTGCTCGAACGGGTCGCCGGCTTCGATGAAGGCATCGTAAGCGTCGGCATCCAGCACTTCGGCCCACATGTACACGTAATAACCCGCCGCGTAATCCGAGCCGCTGAACAGATGCTGGAAGTGCGACAGGTAATGGCGCTGGCCGATATCTTGCGGCACGCCCAGCAGCTCGCACTGCTGCGCCTCGAAGGCCGCGATATCGACCTTGCTGCCGTTCGGCAGCGAATGCAAAGCCATGTCGATCAGGGCCGGGCCGGCGTACATGATGGTAGCCCAGGCCTGGTCGAACTGGCGCGCGCGCTTCAGCTTTTCCAGCAAGGCCGGAGGCATCGCCGCGCCGCTCTGGTAATGGCGGGCATGGCGCTGCAGCACCACTTCTTCCTCAGCCCAGTTCTCGAAAATCTGCGACGGCAATTCGACGTAATCCTGCAGCACCTGGGTGCCGGCCAGGCGCTCGTATTTCACTTGCGACAGCAAACCGTGCAAGCCGTGGCCGAATTCGTGGAACAAGGTGCGGACGTCGTCGAAACTCAGCAGGGTGGCATCCGCCTTGGCGAAATTATTGTTGTTGATGACCACCGGCAGCGTGCCGCCGTTGTGGCCGGACTGGCTGCGGAAGATGTGCATCCAGGCGCCGCTGCGCTTGCTGGCGCGCGCATAGTTGTCGCCGATGAACAAGCCGATGAGTGCGTTGTCGCGGTTGCGCACTTCCCACAGGCGGGCATCGGCGTGATGCAGCGCGACGCCGTGCTGCTCGACAAAGCTGAGGCCGAACAGGCGCTGGGCGCAGTCGAACATGGCGCCGATCATGTTTTCCAGCGCGAAATACGGCTTCAGTTCGGCGTCGTCGAGGTCGTAGCGCGCCTGCCGCACTTTCTCGGCCAGGTAGCGCCAGTCCCAGGCCGCGATCGGCGTCGGCTGGCCCAGGCTGCGCGCCATCTCGGTCAGCGCCGCGCGGTCGTCCTCGGCTTTCTTCTTGGCTGGTTCCCATACCTTGCCGAGCAAGGCTGACACGGCTTCCGGCTTGCCGGCCATGCGGTCGACCAGCTGGTAATCGGCATAGGTCGGATATCCGTGCAGCTGCGCCTGCTCCTGGCGCAGCGCCATGATTTCGGCGGCGACCGGCCGGTTGTCGTGGACGCCGTCATGGGCGCCGCGCGCGACCCGGCCGCGCCAGACCGCTTCGCGCAGGTCGCGCCGGTCCGAGAATGTCAGGAACGGTTCGGCCAGCGAGGGCGACAGCGTGATCACATGGCTGCCGGCCGGCAGGCCGCACTGCTGCGCCGCCGCCGCGGCCGAAGCACGCAGGAATTCAGGCAGGCCGGCCAGCGCGGCTTCGTCTTCCAGCGCCAGCGAAAAACCGGATTCGTCAGCCAGCACGTTTTGCGTGAACGCCGTGCTCAAGGCGGCCAGCCGTTCAGTCAATGCGCTGTAGCGCGCCCGCGATGCCGGCGGCAGGCTGGCGCCGGCGCGCACGAAATCCAGGTGCACGCGCTCCAGCAGGCGCAGCTGTTCAGGATCCAGGTCAAGTTCGGCGCGGCGCGCGTACAGCGCGGCGATGCGCGCAAACAGGCCGGCATGCAGGTAGATCGCATTCCTGTGCGCAGCCAGGCGCGGCGCCAGTTCGACTTCCACCGCTTGCAGGGCAGGCGAAGTTTCACTCGCGGTCAGGTTCTCGAACAGCAGGCTGATGCGGCTGTTCAGGCGGCCCGAAGCGTCGAAGGCGGCCAGCGTATTGGCGAAAGTCGGCGCCGCGGATTCGGCGGCAATGGCGTCGATCTCGGCCAGGTGCGCGGGCAGCGCGGCTTCAAACGCGGGGACAAAATGTTCCGCCTTTACCAGGTCGAAAGGCGGCAGTCCGTATGGGGTATTCCAGTCTTGCAACAGCGGGTTGATGGCGGTCATGGCAACTAGCATCCTGGCTAACGAAGAGAACGCTATTGTATAGCGCCGCGCGGATTCTCAACGCTACGCTGCGATAGTTGGCCGACAGCAGCCGGGTATCGATTGGGGATTTCCGCGGCTTGAATTATACTGTACATACATACAGTATAATTTGCGTGGAGAGATGTGATGATTGTTGTCAGAAGACCGGAGCTTGACGCCATGACTGCCAGACTGAAAGCCGCCATCGCAGCCATCGTGACGCGCTATCGCAACGCCGATGCGCTGCTGACCTGGTCATTGATGCATCAGATCGAAAACGAAGCCATCGCGGCGCTGGCGCAACTGGAAGATGCCGAGCTGGCGCAGATCAACATGCTGCGCGCCTACCCGGTCGCCTATCCGCGCACCGACGACCCGGTCAATTTCGGCAACGCCAACCGGGTGCCGGTGGTTTTTTCGCTGATCTACAACGAATACAGGCGGTCGCACTAAGCATCGCCTTTACAGCTTACAGGCCGAGCTCGCTCAATCCCGGATGATCGTCGGGACGGCGCCCCAGCGGCCAGTGGTATTTGCGTTCCGATTCCTTGATCGGCAGGTCGTTGATGCTGGCATAGCGCCGGTGCATCAAGCCATGTTCATCGAACTCCCAATTCTCGTTGCCGTAGGAGCGGAACCAGTTGCCGGCCGCATCGTGGCACTCATAGGCGAAACGCACGGCGATCCGGTTGCCGTCGAAAGCCCACAACTCCTTGATCAGGCGGTAATCCAGTTCGCGCTCCCATTTGCGGGTCAGGAATTGCACCACCTGTTCCCGCCCCTGCGGGAATTCATGGCGGTTGCGCCAGATGGTGTCGACGGTATACGCCAGCGACACGCGCTGCGGATCGCGGCTGTTCCAGCCGTCTTCCGCCATCCTCACCTTCTGTATCGCGGTCTCGCGGGTGAAGGGCGGGAACGGCGGACGGGCTTCGCTGGCTTGGCTCATGGTAAGGCTCCTGGGTCGATGGATGGAAGGCTGCGGCAGGCGCTGGCTGCGGACAAGCCAATACTCTACGCAATATTTCGCCGGCCCGCTGGCGGCCGGTTTACGGTGCGGCAAAGCGCCGCGCTGCGATAAGGGATACAGTGTCGCCTGGCATTTTCAAAGGCATTTCAAGATGGAACAAGCACAACCCGGCAAACTCAGCCCCGGCCTGGTGATCATGATGTCGGTCGCTACCGGCGTCGCGGTGGCCAGCAACTATTACGCGCAGCCGCTGCTGCATACCATTGCTGCCCGCTTCGGCATTTCCAACGGCAGCGCCGGCCTGATCGTGACCGTGGCCCAGCTCGGTTATGCGCTGGGCCTGATGCTGCTGGTGCCGCTGGCCGACATCCTGGAACGGAAGAAACTGATTGTCGTCATGACCCTGCTGTCAGCCTGCGGACTGCTGATCACCGCCACTGCGCAGAGCATGGCGTTCGTTTTGATCGGAACCGCGCTGACCGGATTGTTTTCCGTGGTGTCGCAGGTGCTGGTGCCGTTTGCCGCGACCCTGGCGGCGCCGCAGGAACGCGGCAAGGTGGTCGGCCACGTGATGACCGGCCTGCTGCTGGGCATCCTGCTGGCGCGCACCGTGGCAGGTTACCTGTCGGCGCTGGGCGGCTGGCAGACCGTGTACTGGTTCGGCGCGGCGCTGATGATCGTGACGGCGATCGCGCTGGGACGCGCCCTGCCGCGCCACCATCAATCGCAAAGCCTGAGCTATCCGCGTTTGCTGGCGTCGATCCTGACCTTGTTCGTAGCGGAGCCGGTGCTGCGCATCCGCGCCCTGCTGGGTGCGATCATCTTCGCCGTGTTCAGTGTGCTGTGGACGTCGATTTCCTTTTTGCTGGCGGCTGAGCCTTTCCATTATTCCGACGGCACCATCGGCCTGTTCGGGCTGGTCGGCGCCGCCGGCGCCATGGCGGCCTCGCACGCCGGACGGCTGGCGGACCGCGGCCATGCCGGCCGTTCGACTTCCATCGGCCTGGCGCTGCTGTTGCTGTCATGGCTGCCGCTGGTGTTTGCCAAGAGTTCGCTGGTCGGCCTGGTCGTCGGCATCCTGCTGCTGGACCTGATGGTGCAGGCAATCCACGTCACCAACCTGAGCGTGATCAATCACCTGCATCCTGAATCGAGGAACCGCTTGACCGCCGGCTACATGACTTGCTACTTCATCGGCGGCGCCTGCGGTTCGGTGCTGTCGACCTCGATGTACGGCTACGCCGGCTGGTTCGGCGTGTCGATGACAGGCGCCGGATTAAGCGCAGCCGGCCTGGCCACCTGGCTGCTGGCCGAGCGCAAGGCCAAGCCGGCGCATTAGGGCTTGCCGGCGGCAGGTCCGGGTCACGGCCGCTGCAGCTCGGGATACAGCGCCATCAGCTGCATCGCCACGCCGTTGGTCCAGCCGAAACCATCCTGCAAGGCGTATTCGCCGCCGCCGGCTGCGGCGCCGCCGGCGGTCACATCGTATTTTTCCACCAGCTTGCCGCTGCCGGCATAGACCTGCTGCACCTTGCCCATCCAGCGCGCAGCGATGTCGCGCGCCAAGGCGTGCAAGCCGTAACGGTTCAAGCCGTCCACCGCAATCCATTGCAGCGGCGCCCAGCCGTTGGGAGCATCCCACTGCTGGCCGCTGTCGACCGGCGTGGTGACAACGCCATGCGGCTTGAGCAATTCATTGCCGGTCCAGCGCGCCACACGCGCTGCCTGCGCCGGTTCGGCGATGCCGGTGAACAAAGGATAAAGCGTGGCGGCGCCGGGGCGCGCGGTCGGCTGCCGTTTGACCCACTGATAGTCGACGTAGTAACCGGCAGTTTCATCCCACAGGTACTTTTGCACCGCGACCCGCCGGCGTTCGGCGCGCTGCTTGAAATCGCTGCTGCAGGCAAGGTCGCGCACTCGTTCGCAGCCAAGGCGGATCGCGTTTTCCAGGCCATACAGCAAGCTGTTGAGGTCGACCGGCAGGATGGCGGTAGTCTCGATGGCGGCAAGCGTCTTGCCGTCGGCGAACCAGCGGCTGCTGAAATCCCAGCCGCTTTCGGCGCCGGCGCGCACGTCGCGGTAAACCTCGGCAGCCTGGCGGCCGCTTTGCCGGGCCAGCTTGACGTCCTCGGCATACGATTCGTCGCGCGGCGCGGCGCGGTCATCGTAGTAACGGTTCAGCACGCTGCCGTCGGCCAGCGCCACTACCCGCCGATATGCCGCGCCGGGCTTGAGGTCATGTTCGCCATCCATCCAGAAACCGTACTCGCGCCGCAGCTGCGGCAGGTAACGCGCATAAGCGCCGGCTTCGTCCCCGCTCGACAACAGGCCGACCATCTTGTAGTAAAACGGCGGCTGCGAGCGGCTCAGGTAATAACTGCGGTTGCCGTTCGGGATGTGGCCGTAGCGGTCGATCAGGCTGGAAAAATTGTCGACCATCGCCCGCATCAGCTGCGGTTTGCCGTTCTGCAGCAGGCCCAGCATGGTGAAGTAAGAATCCCAGTAATATATTTCGCGGAAGCGCCCGCCCGGCACCACATAAGGCTGCGGCAAAGGCAGCAGCGAAGAGGCCGCGCTGGCCGGCGCCGGCTGCTGGGTCAGGTGCGGCCACAGGCCGGCTATATGCTGCTGCAGCGACTGGCTGCGGTCGCTGGCGTAGGCGTCCGCATTATCCTTCGGCAGGTCGAAATGCTGGCGGACAAAATCCGCCAGGATGAAACCCGGCCGATCCTTGGCCTGTCTGTATTCCGCCTCGATGGCGGCGGGCCGGCCTTTCGGCAAGGCGTCGGCAAAGGTCTTGCCGTCGCCGAAAACATGGCCCAGCTGCACCGCGGCGAACAGTTGCGGATACAGCTCGGCCGGCGGCGCCGGATATGCGGCGACGGCGGCATGGCGGCCGGCTGGCGCATCGGCGCGCGCCGGCGTGGCAAAAGCAAGGCTGGCGGCTATTGCCACGAGCGCCAGGCGCACATGGCGGTGCGGCGTCAAGGTTAAATAAAAAGACATGTCTCGGCTCCATCATCTCTGGTCCAGGCAGGAATGATGGTAACGCAGTCGAGCAGGCCGGTTCGTTTATGCGGTTTCTTCCGCCAGGATTTCCGTCAGCAGTTTCTTGATCTCGGGGACGCAGGATCCGCAATTGCCGCCCGCCTTCAGGCAAGCGGTCACCTGCGCCACGGTGCTCAGGCCCTGTGTGCGGACCGCTGTGCAGATGGTGTTGCGGCCGACGCCAAAACACGAACACACGGTGGGGCCGGTGTCGGCGCCCTTCGCTATCGGCTGGCCCAGCAGCAAGCCGACCCTGTCCGCATCTTCCAGCCGGTCCTTGGCGAACAGGCTGGCCAGCCAGGCGCGCGACGGCAGGTCGGGCCGCGGCGACAGGAACACGCAGGCGTCGATGCGATCGTCCACCACATGCACGGCGCGATAGATGCCGGCGCTGGCATCCTGGTATTCCAGCCAGTCGGCGTCGGCAACGTCGACATCGAGCAAGCTGGCGGCCCAGGCGCCATGGTCGGCGATCGGGCTGCGGCCGGCCAGTTCGTAACGGTTGAAGCGCCGTCCCTGGATCCGCGTCCAATGGGTGACGTCGTCGAGCATCGGCAGCCTGCGGCTCAGCACAAAACCGTACCAGGCTACGCGGAACTCTTCGACCAGCACCGGCGTGTGCTTGAATTCCGGTTCGCCCGAAACCGGATCGACCACCGGATTGACCAGCGCGCCCACCCGCGCATCCGAAGCCGATTGCCCGTTCCAATGGATGGGCACAAAAATGCTGCCGCGCGCGATGCCGCCGCCATGCTGCACCCGCGCCACCATCGATCCCCAGCGGCTGGCCACGCGCGCCAGCATGCCTTCGCGCACGCCATACAGCAAAGCGTCTTGCGGATGCATGTCGACAAAGGATTCCGGCACGTGGTCGGCCAGCTTGGGCGACTTGCCGGTGCGCGTCATGGTGTGCCACTGGTCGCGCACGCGGCCGGTATTCAGGCTCAGCGGATATGCGCTGTCGGTGGCGTGGCGCGGCGCCCTTGGCACGGTGGCGACAAAGCGCGCCTTGCCGTCGGCATGGGCAAACCGGCCGTCGGCGAATAGCCGCGCCGTACCCTGTTTTTCGCCGGAGGCTGCAGTGACGATCGGCCATTGCACCGGCTGCAAGGCATCGAAGGCAGCCTGGCCGAGGCCGCTCAGGCCGGCCAGGTTGAACATGCGGCGCAGGCCGAAAGCGTCGCCGTTGCGGAAAGCGCTGAGGCGCGCGTGCTCGTCGAACACCTGGTGCGCTGCGCTGAAATCGAAACCGGCGTAGCCCATGCGCTGCGCCACCTGGCACAGGATCTGCCAGTCGGCGCGGGCCTCGCCCGGCGCCGGCAGGAAAGCGCGCTGGCGCGAGATGCGGCGTTCCGAGCTGGTGACCGTGCCATCCTTCTCGCCCCAGCCCATGGCCGGCAGCAAGACGTGGGCAAAGGCATTGGTGTCGGTTTTTTCGATGATGTCGGACACTACCACCAGTTCGCACTTGGCGAGCGCGCGCTGCACCTGGTCGGCATCCGGCAGGCTGACTACCGGGTTGGTGGCGATGATCCATACCGCCTTGACGCGGCCGGCCTCGATTGCCTGGAACAGGTCGACCGCCTTCAATCCGGGCCGGTCGGCCATGCGCGGCGCCTGCCAGAAATCCTGCACTGCCTGCCGATGCTGGGGATTGTCGAGCTCCATATGCGCCGCCAGCATGTTCGCCAGGCCGCCGACTTCGCGGCCGCCCATGGCGTTCGGCTGGCCGGTGATCGAGAACGGTCCCATGCCTTCCTTGCCGATGCGCCCGGTCAGCAGATGGCAATTGATGATGCTGTTGACCTTGTCGGTACCGGACGACGATTGGTTGACGCCTTGCGAAAAGGCGGTGACCACTTTTTCATTCGTCGCGAACCATTCGTAGAAAGTCAGCAAGTCTTGCGGATCGAGCTTGCAGCTTTTTGCCACCGCGGCCAGGTCGGCGCAATCGGCTTCCGCCGCTTCCAGCGCCGCGGCCAGGCCGTCGGTATGCGCTTCGATGAAACCGGCATCGGCGGCATCGTGGCGCGCCAGGAAACTGAGCAAGCCGTTGAACAGCCAGACATCGCTGCCGGCCTTCAGCGGCAGGTGCAGGTCGGCCAGCTCGCAGGTCGCGGTGCGGCGCGGATCGATCACCACCAGCTTCATCTGCGGCCGCATTTCCTTGATCCTGGCGATGCGCTGGAACAGGATCGGATGGCACCAGGCGGTGTTGGAGCCGACCAGCACCACCAGGTCGGCCAGCTCCAGGTCTTCATAACAGACCGGCACCAGGTCGGCGCCGAACGCGCGCTTGTGGCCGGCCACCGCGGACGACATGCACAAGCGTGAATTGGTATCGATATTGGCGCTGCCGATGTAGCCCTTCATCAGCTTGTTGGCGATGTAATAGTCTTCCGTCAACAGCTGGCCGGAGACATACAGTGCGACCGCATCCGGCCCGTGCTGCTCCACGATCGAGCGGAAACCGTGCGCGACCTTGTCCAGCGCCGCATCCCAGGATACGCGCTGCATGGACTGCCGGCCATCGTTCTCGACCAGCATCTGCGGATGCAGCAAACGCCCTTCCAGATCGACCGTCTCGCCCAGCGCCGAACCTTTGACGCACAGCCGGCCGGCATTCGAGGCATGGCTTTCATCGCCGGCGATGTCGACCTGGCCATCGCCGGCCACGGTGGCGCGCACGCCGCAGCCGACGCCGCAGTATGGGCAGGTGGTCAGCGTGCCGTGCTGCCTGGCGGCCAGCTGGCCGGCGGCAAGCAAAGGAAAAGTCGGGACCGGATTCATCGGCGCTCCGTTCAGGCAGCCTGGGCGCACAGCGCCTGGCCGAACAATAGCTGGCTGCGCAGCGCCGAAATATCGGTGCGGCGCTGGATCATCTCGAAATACCAGGGACCGTCCTTGACGTCGCCGTACAGCACCGCGCCGACGATATGCGGGCCGTTGATCACCAGCCGCTTGTAGACGCCGCGGCGCGGATCGCGCAGCACCAGGTCTTCGCTGCCTTCGCCGCCGATGAAATCGCCGGCGGAATACAGGTCGACGCCGGTGACCTTGAGCTTGGTGGCGGTGGCTTGCTGCACATAGCGCCGATGGCCGGCGCCGGCGAGGTGGGCGCCGCACACGCGCGCCTGGTCCCAGATCGGCGCCACCAGCCCGAAAGTGGCCATGCGGTGCTGCACGCATTCGCCTACCGCATAGATGCGCGGATCGTAGGTCTGCAAGGTATCGTCGACCACGATCGCGCGTTCGCAATGCAAACCGGCCTGCTGCGCCAGTTCGATATTGGGGCGGACGCCGACGGTCATCACCACCAGGTCGGCCGGGATTTCCGTGCCGTCCTTGAAGCGCACGGCGCTAACCTGTCCGGCGCCGACGATTTCAGCGGTCTGAGCATTCAGTAAAAAACGCAGGCCCTTCTGTTCCAGCGCTTTCTTCAGCAGGATCGCCGCCGACTTGTCCAGCTGCCTTTCCATCAGGCTGTCCATGACATGCACCACCGTCACATCCATGCCTTGCCGCAGCAGGCCGTTGGCCGCTTCCAGCCCGAGCAGGCCGCCGCCGATCACCACCGCGTGCCGGTGATCGCGCGCCGCCGCCAGCATGGTTTCGACATCCTGGATATCGCGGAAAGCGATCACGCCCGGCAGCTGGTGTCCCGGCACCGGGATGATGAAAGGCTTGGAGCCGGTCGCCAGCAGCAGGCGGTCGTAACGCAATTCGACGCCCGCGCGCGAACGGACGATGCGGCGCTGGCGGTCTATCGCCGTCACCGGATCGCCGGCGTGCAGCGTGATGCCGTGCTGCCGGTACCACTCCGGCGTATTGAGCATGATGTCGTCCATGCTCTTGTCGCCCGCCAGCAGCGGCGACAGCAGGATGCGGTTGTAATTGCCGTGCGGCTCGGCGCCGAACACGGTGATGTCGTACAGGTCCGGCGCCAGCTTGAGCAGCTCTTCGACCGTGCGCATGCCCGCCATGCCGTTGCCGATCACCGCCAGCGCCGGCCTGGCTGCCGATGGCGCGCCGGCTGTCATGCCGCGATCCAGACCTGGCCGTCGCTGATGCGGGCCGGATAAGCGCTCACCGAGTGTTCCGGCGCTTCCAGGCATTCGCCGGTTTGCAGGTCGAAATGATGCTTGTAGATGGGCGATGCAACCACGATGCGTTCCCCCAGGCTGCCGACCAGGCCGCGCGACAGCACCGCCGCCTCGGCGTTGGGATCGTAGTTGCCGATGGCGAACACGCGCTGCTCGCCGTCGATGACATGGAATACGGCAACCTGCTCGCCGTTGACCAGGGCGCAGACGCCGGTATTCGGCACGATCTGGTCCAGCCGGCAGACGGCGGTCCATTGCTTGTTTTGGCGGTCATTGTGCATGTGGCTTCCTTTAAACGGTTTCGACGACGACCGGAATGCCGATGCGCTTGCGCTCTGTCACCGTGGCCGGGCGGATCTGGCCGCGCTCTTCCATGAACACCACGTTGCTGTCGGCCTGGTCGCTGTTGACGAAATGCTGGAAGCGCTTGCGCGTTTCGGCGTCGGTCACGGCTTTTTTCCATTCGCATTCGTAGGTGTCGACCACGTGCTGCATGTCGGCTTCCAGTTCGGCTGCGATGTTCAGCTTGTCCTGCACCACCACCTGCTTCAGGTAGTCGAGCCCGCCTTCCAGGTTGTCGCGCCAGACGCTGGTGCGCTGCAGGCGGTCGGCGGTGCGGATGTAGAACATCAGGAAGCGGTCTATGGTCCGGATCAAGGCCGCCTTGTCCAGGTCCGACGCCAGCAGTTCCGCATGGCGCGGCTTCATGCCGCCGTTGCCGCATACATACAGGTTCCAGCCTTTTTCGGTGGCGATGATGCCGACATCCTTGCCCTGCGCCTCGGCGCATTCGCGGGTGCAGCCGGAGACGCCGAACTTGATCTTGTGCGGCGCGCGCAAACCCTTGTAGCGGTTCTCCAGCGCGATCGCCAGGCCGACGCTGTCATCCACGCCGTAGCGGCACCAGGTCGAGCCGACGCAGGATTTGACGGTGCGCAGCGATTTGCCGTAAGCATGGCCGGATTCGAAACCGGCCGCGATCAGCTCTTCCCAGATCAGCGGCAGCTGTTCGACGCGGGCGCCGAACAGGTCGACCCGCTGGCCGCCGGTGATCTTGGTGTACAAGCCGTATTTCTTGGCGACCTGGCCGACTGCGATCAGGCCGTCCGGCGTGACCTCGCCGCCGGCCATGCGCGGCACCACCGAATAAGTGCCGTCTTTCTGGATATTGCCGAGGAAATAATCGTTGGAATCCTGCAGGCTGGCGTGTTCCTTTTTCAGCACGAAGTCGTTCCAGCAGGAAGCCAGGATGCTGGCCGCGACCGGCTTGCAGATATCGCAGCCCAGGCCCTTGCCGTGCTGTTCCAGCAAGGCGCCGAAGGTCTTGATCTGGCCTACCTTCACCAGGTGGAACAGCTCCTGGCGCGAATACGGAAAATGTTCGCAGACATGGTTGTTGACCGCCATGCCCTGTTTTTTCATCTCGGCCTTCATGACCTGCGTCACCAGCGCCACGCAACCGCCGCAGGAAGTGCCGGCCTTGGTGCAGCTCTTCAGCGCGCCGATGCTGGTGGCGCCGCCGCCCACGGCTGCGCACAGGTCGCCTTTCGATACATTGTTGCAAGAGCAGATCTGCGCCGTGTCCGGCAAGGCATCGACCCCCAGCCCGGCCCTGGCCTGGCCGTCGGCCTGCGGCAGGATCAGGAATTCCGGCGAGGCCGGCAGCTCGATGCGGTTGAGCATCATCTGCAGCAGCGTGCCGTATTCGCTGGCGTCGCCTACCATGACGCCGCCCAGCAGGTATTTGCCGCATTCCGACACCACGATCTTCTTGTAGATCTGCTTGCGCTCGTCGGTGAACTGGTAAGAACGGCTGCCGGCTTCCTTGCCGTGCGGATCGCCGATGCTGGCGACATCGACGCCCATCAGCTTGAGCTTGGTGCTCATGTCGGCGCCGTTGAATTCAGGCACCGCCGTGCTGCCGCCAGCGGCCAGCATGTGCTTGGCAGCGATGCGCGCCATGTCGTAGCCCGGCGCCACCAGGCCGAATATGCGGCCGTTCCACAGCGCGCATTCGCCGATGGCGTAGATGTCCGGATCGGAGCTGCGGCAGCTGTTGTCGATCACGATGCCGCCGCGTTCGCCGACCTTCAGCCCGCTGTCGCGCGCCAGTTCGTCGCGCGGCCGGATGCCGGCCGAAAACACGATCATGTCGGTGTCGAGATGGGTGCCGTCGTCGAAATTCATGCGGTGCGTGCCGCTTTTGCCGTCGACGATTTCCAGGGTGTTCTTCTGGGTATGCGCAGTGACGCCCAGCTCTTCGATCTTCTGGCGCAGGATGCGGCCGCCGCTTTCATCCACCTGCACCGCCATCAGGCGCGGCGCGAACTCGACCACATGGGTTTCCAGCTGCATGTCGCGCAAGGCCTTGGCGCATTCCAGTCCCAGCAGGCCGCCGCCGATCACGACGCCGCTGCGCGAGCGCTTGCCGCATTCCAGCATCGCTTCCAGGTCTTCGATGGTGCGATAGACAAAACAATCCTTGCGCTGGTTGCCGGCCAGGGTCGGCACAAACGGATAGGAGCCGGTGGCGATCACCAGCTTGTCGTAAGGTAGCGTGCGGCTGACGCCGTCCAGGTTGAAAGTGACGGTCTTGGCGGCGCTGTCGATCAGCTGCGCCTTGGCGTTCAGCTTCAGGTCGATCCTGGTGCGCTCGAAAAATCCAGGCGCCACCAGCGACAAGTCTTGTGCCGATTTGCCGGCAAAGAACGCTGACAGGTGGACCCGGTCGTAAGCAGGACGCGGCTCTTCGCACAAAACCGTGACGTCGATATCCGGTGCGCCTGCATCCACCAGGCATTCCAGGAATTTGTGGCCGACCATGCCGTGACCGATGACGATGATTTTCATGGTGCTTCCTTTATGCATTTCTGGTGGCTAGTGCGAGATCGTGCAATTCCTGTTCCTGCGCCTTGTGTTCCGGGCTGAAGCGCACGGCGATGGCGCACAGCGCCGAAACCGTCACCAGCGCGCCGAGCATGGTCAGCGTTTGCTGGGTATCGCCCAGCCCCTTCATCAGGAATCCGGCGGCCACCGCGCCGACATTGCCGCCGGCGCCGATGATGCCGGCCACGCCGCCCAGCGCCTTGCGGTCGATGAACGGCACCAGCGCATAGGTGGCACCGCAGGCCATGTGGGTGAACAGGCCAAACGTCAGCATCGCCACCACCGCCAGCGCCACGCTGCCGGCGTGGGCAAACCACAGCAAACCCAGGCCCTCGCCCAGCATCAGCACGAACAGCAGGACGGCGCGGCTGTCGAGGTTGCCGCGCAACGCTGCGCGGTCGGACAGCCAGCCGCCCAGCGCGCGGGCAAACAAGGCCAGCAAACCAAAGCTGGCGGCGGCCATGCCCGCTCCCTTCAGCGACAAGCCGAAGTGGTCGACGTAATAAATGGCGGCGATGTTGTGAATGAAAATCTCGACGCCGAAACAAGCGCCGTAGGTAACGAACAGCAGCCACACCCGGTAGTTGGCGCTGGCGGCGCGAAAACTGGCCCAGCCGCCCTTTTTCCCACCCTCTATCGCCACGCCGCGGGCGCGCAAATCTGCGTAATTGCCTTGCGGGCAATCCTGCGTATAGCGCCAGTACAGCGCCGCCATGACCAGCATGAACGCACCCGGCACCAGCAGCGCCAGACGCCAGCCCAAGGTCTCGCTGACACCCAGCATCAGCAACGCGGTCGCCAGCAACGGCATCAAGGCTTGCGCCGCGCCGCCGCCGGCATTGCCCCAGCCGGCCGAGGCGGCGTTGGCGGTGCCGACCACGTTGGAGGCGAACATGACCGAGGTGTGATATTGCGTGATGACAAAACTGGCGCCGACCGCGCCGATGCACAGGCGGAAGAACAGGAAACTCTCGTAACTCTGCGCCATGGCCACGCCGAACACCGGCAAGGCGCCGATCAGCAGCAACCCGGTATAAGTCTTGCGCGGGCCGTAGCGGTCGCACAGCGGACCGACCAGCAAGCGCACCAGTATCGTCACTGCTACTGCGGCGATGTTGATATTGGCGATTTGCGCCATGCTCAGTCCGAGCTGTCCCTTGATCAGCGGCATCAGCGGCACGCAGGCGAACCATGCGAAGAAACAGACGAAGAACGCCATCCAGGTCAGGTGAAAGGCGCGCATCTGAGGTGTACGCAGGCTGAAGAGTTGGATGCTGGTCGCTTTGTTTGCCATTTTTTGTCTCTTTAAAAACAAAAAGGCGTCCTCTCGTCCCAACCATAGAGTGGCCGGGCCAAGAGGACGCCGTTGTCCAACAGATCCATCATTGGACCTGCGTTAGAAAAGGTCGGATCTTCGTTGATCCTATGGCCTGATCTAGAGCAAACGCCGTGCCATCAAGCTAACCAATTGATTTAAAAGGAGTTTTTAATTTTCAAGGCAAGGGGAATTTTGCCCGCCGCGCCGTTGCAGCGCGCGGCGCCGGACTTTTTGCGTGAAGATGGTGCACTGCACTCTATTTCGGTGCAGCGGCCGTGCGCCGGCTATATCGCCTGCCAGCCCTCGATCCCGGTAACTATCCCGGCGGCAATCAGCAAGGCGCCGACCGCCTGCGCCGCGACCAGGCTGCCGCGCGGATTGGCGTCGAACCAGCTGCGGGTGCGGCTGGACAGGATGGCAATGAAACCGTACACGCCGGCCTGGGTAAACGCGGTGATGATCCACAGCACCAGCGCCTGGCTCCAGATCGGCCCGGCGTCGATTTTCAGGAACTGCGGAAATATCGCCAGCATGAAGACGTAGGCTTTCGGATTGAGCAGGCTGGTCAGCATGCCTTGGTAAAAAGTGGTTGCAGGCGCCTTGGCCGCCTGCTGCTGCGGCGCCGACGCAAAGTGGAAGCCGCTCTTGCTGCGCAACAGCGACCAGCCGATCCAGGCGATGTAAGCGGCGCCGGCCAGCAGCACCAGGTTGAACAGGCTGGGCCATAGCTTGAGCACCACCGCCAGGCCGAGGGCGCCCATGGTCATGTGGCAGATGCCGCCGGCGACAATCCCGGCCACCGCCGCCAGGCCCGAACGGCGGCCGCCGACCAAGGCGCTGGCCAGCACGAAGGCCATGTCCAGCCCCGGCAGGATGATGACGCCGAATACGATCATGAAGTACAGCCAGAGATTGGCGGATGGGTTCATGTTGATGTCTCCTGAAAGTAAAAAGCTCGCACGAAGGATCAGCGGCGGCGCGGCTATTCCACCAGCCAGCGCAGGCGCGAGCGCCGGGCCGGATCGAAGATCACCAGCTCCGGCGCCGACCTGAGCAGGCCGTCGCCCGCCAGCTGCCTGGCAGCGCGGTCGGCCAGCGGATAAAAATCGGTTTCCAGCTGCCGGTCGTCCCTGGCGATGCCCAGCCATACCAGGTAGAGGCCGTCAGTCCTGACCGGCAGCTGCGGGAAATTGTTTTTCGCATCGAGCGTCACCAGCAGCCCGGCCTGGCGCATGCCGACCGCCTGGTAAGCATCGAAGGCCGACGCTGCCTGGCGCGCAAACAGTTCGACATCGCCAGCCTTGAGCGCGAAGATTTGCGCTACCACCACACCCTGCGCGCCGCCTGTTTCGCACACCGGGTCAACCGCCGGCAGCACGCTGACGCCGCTGTCCCGGCGCAGCGGCCGCAGCAGCAGCACGTTGTCGCTGTCGACGATCAGGTCGTTGAGCCTGGTCCGGTGCTCTTTCCACACCGGTCCGTAGTAGAAAGCGCTGTTGACGATGGCGCGCTCGTCCATGCTCTTGAAGCCGCGCAGCCAGGTAAAGCTGTCCTGGTTCCCGCGTTCGGAAAACTGGCCAAGCGCCAGCGCACCGAGTTGCTGGAAGGCTTCCGGGAAAAAACTTTCAAAATAGGCGACGAAGCTGGACAGGCCGCCGCGCTTGATCTGGTAGCGGCGGAATTCGATCACCTGGAAATCGCTGGGATGGCTGTTGTTTTGCATGGCTGGCCGCTGGCTGGTTGATGGAACCGTGCAACCTCGCGCAAGCGGCGCCCCAAGCATTGCCGACAGCAGAACAACTGCGGCGATGAATCGATACATGGCGCTCCTCCAGCATTTGGTTGGCTTGGATTTTTTGTTGCTGGAACCGAAGATAATGTCTATATAGGACATAATCAGTCCTATATATAAAATATCCTGCGAGGCATGTACCACCCAACCACACGCGTGCTGGCAGTGCTCGAACTGCTGCAAACCCATGGCCGGATGAGCGGGGCCGAGATGGCTGCGCGCCTGGAGGTTGACGGCCGCACGCTGCGCCGCTATATCGTGACCTTGGAGGAAATGGGCATCCCGATCACCACCGATCGCGGACGCCACGGCGGTTATGCGCTGGTCGCCGGCTTCAAGCTGCCGCCCATGATGTTCACCGACGACGAAGCGCTGGCCTTGTCGATCGGCTTGCTGGCGGCGCGCAGCCTGGGCCTGGCCGAGGCGGCGCCGGCCGTGGCGAGCGCCCAGGCCAAGCTGGAGCGGATCATGCCGGCCAACCTGAAGCGCCGGGTCAGCGCCGTCGATGAAACGGTCAGGCTCGACCTGTCGCAAGCCGTCTCGCCGGCCGACAACGCCGCCCTGGTCGCGCTGAGCACGGCGGCGCAAAACAGGCAGCGGGTGCACCTGCACTACCGCAGCGCCATAGGCGGCGACAGCGAGCGCGATTTCGACGCCTATGGCCTGGTGTATCGCGGCGGCCGCTGGTATGTGGCCGGCATGTGCCACTTGCGCAAGGACCTGCGCTCATTCCGGCTGGATCGCATCGGCCAGGTGCAGTTGCTGGAACAGCGCTTTATCCGCCCCGCCGATTTCGACGCCCTGGCGCACCTGGCGTTTTCGGTGGCCACCATGCCGCGCGCGTTTGCGATAGAGGTATTGCTGAAAACCGATCTCAAGTCGGCGCGCGATCACTTGTCGGACGCCATCGGCATCTTCGAACAGGCGGGAGACGGCGTGCTGGTCCACAACCAGTCGGACGACCTCGACTGGTTTGCCCGGCAGCTGGCCCGGCTGCCGTTCGCATTCGAGATCCGCCATCCGCCGGAACTGCGCGATGCCGTCCGGACCTGCGCGCAAAGATTGATGGCGCTGGCTTTAGAGTGACGCCTCGCAATATTGACAGTATGTCGCTGGATCAATGCACGGTAGACTGGCTGTAATGTAGACTCGCAGCTCCGCGGTTCTCCGCAGAACAACACGCCACGGAAAAAAAGACGCTCCAGGCCGCAAAACGCAGTGGCGGCAAGAGTTTGACGGCTTCTCCGTGATATCCTGATCGTTCTAAAACACACTGCTTTTGTTGTCAATGAATACACCTGCTGTCGTCACCACTCCCAACCCTGTCCAAACCGCGCGCGTCCTGCTCAAGGAACTCCAGGAAAAATTCGCTGTGTTCCGCGATTACCAGCCGCTCGCGATCGGCATCGACAAGCAGCTCATCGCGCTGTCGCCGGAACTCAACCGCAAGACTTTGCGCATAGCGCTCGGCATGCACACCAATTCGCTGCGCTATCTCAAGGGCATGGAAAAGGCAACGCACAGGTTCGACCTCGAAGGCAACAGCACGGACGAAGTGACGGAAGTCCATCGCACCCATGCGACCGAGACGCTGCGCGAACGTTTCAAGAAAAACGCCGAACAGCGCAAGGCCCAGCGCGCCGCCGAAGCGGCGCAGGAAGCAGCCGAAAAGGCAGCGCGCCAGCATGCGGAAAAACTGAACCAGCTGACCGCCAAGTTCTCCCGCAACCGCGGCTGATCCGCCGCACAGGATTCCAGCTCCTGCACAGCCGGCTCCGGCTTATTTGCGGGTCAGCAGCCAGATCCAGCTGGAGCCGATATTTTCCAGCATGATTTCCTCGCTTGAAGCATGCAGGCTGGGCTTGCCTGTCTTGCCCAGCATCGAGAGGTATGCGTCCCGGCTGCTTTTATTTTTCAGCCTCTGCGTTGCGCGCCGGGTATAGGTATCGCCAAACCCGGCAGTCCGGCTCAGCATGCCGTGCAGGTCCGGGTCATCGGCCAGCTCGTCCGCCAGCCGCCGCCAGATGCCTGCCTGGTTCCAGCGCATGAAGCGCACGTAGGCGGTCTGCCAGCGGCCGAATTCCGGCGGCAGCGCCGACCACTTGGAACCGTTGTCCACCACCCAGAAGATGGCTCGCAGGAACAAGCGGTTGTCGCGGCCGGTGGCGCCGGGATCGGCGTCACCTCCCAATAGCAGCGGTTTCAGTTTTTGCCAATGCTCTTCTCGAAGATCCATATCGTCCAAATCGTCCATATCGTGCCTTGATGATGTTTATCAAATTGCCCGATACATTTTTGATCATTTCGATTGAAAAATACATAAGGGATGACTTAATCCAGGGGCAGCAAATGCCCCATGTTGTCTTCGATCGTACGGCGCGCCGGGCGACAACCCGCCGGCTTACTTGATCAGCTTGAGTATTTCGCGGAATTTCGGATGGTCGCTATTGCCCATCCATTCGAACATCAGCATTTCGCTGCTGACGATTTCGGCGCCGGCCGTGCGGGCGCGCTCGATGGCCGCCTGCTTGTCGCTGCCGCGGCGCGAACCGATTGCATCGCTCACCAGTTTTACCCGGCGCTGCCGGTGCAGCAAACCCAGCACCGTCTGCAGCACGCAGACATGCGCCTCGCAGCCCAGCACCACCAGCTCGTCGCGGCCGTTGCTCAGCGCCGCCATGAATTTCGGCTGGGCGCAGGCATCGAAGCCGGTTTTTTCTATGGTTCGGTCCAGCAACGCATGGACAGGCGCAACGGTAGGCCCCAGCCGCAAGGGCTGCTGCGCCGTGCCGATCACGGGAATCTCCAGCAGCCTGGCGGCCTGCGCCAGCAGCACCGCGCGTTGCAAGACTTGCGCGGCGTCGCCGATCACCGGCATCAGTTTTTCCTGCAGGTCGACGACGATCAGTGTCGTGCGGGAAGCATCGCAGAGATAGCTCATGGGCAGTCAGTATATTTAGGCAGATCCTTGTTTTATACCACGCGCCGCAAGCGTTTTTCGTTCCGTCGGCGGTCAGGCCCGTTCCAGCACCACCGCAATGCCCTGGCCGACGCCGATGCACATCGTGCATAGCGCGTAACGGCCCTGGATGCGCTGCAGCTGGTTGACCGCGGTGGCTGCCAGGCGCGCGCCGGAAGCGCCAAGAGGATGACCAAGTGCAATTGCGCCGCCGTTCGGATTGACGCGCGGATCGTCGTCCGCCAAACCGAGCTGGCGCAGCACCGCCAGCCCCTGGGCCGCAAACGCTTCATTGAGCTCGATCACGTCGAACTGCGCCAGCGCCAGGCCGGTCATCGCCAGCACCTTGCGCGTCGCCGGCGCCGGGCCCATGCCCATGATGCGCGGCGGGACGCCGGCGGTCGCCATGGCGACTATCCTGGCCCTGGGCGTGAGGCCATGCCTGGCAGCATTGGCTTCGTCGGCCAGCAGCAGCGCGCACGCGCCGTCGTTGACGCCGGATGCATTGCCCGCCGTCACGGTGCCGTCCGGCCTGACCACGGCTCTCAGCTTGGCCAGCGCTTCCAGGCTGGTGGCGCGCGGATGCTCATCTTTATCGACGATGACGGCTTCGCCCTTTTTTTGCGGGACCGCAACCGGCGTGATTTCGCTGTCGAAATAACCGGCGTTTTGCGCAGCCACTGTCTTGGCCTGGCTGGCGAGCGCCATCTTGTCCTGGTCGGCGCGGCTGATGCCGTATTCGGCGGCGACATTTTCAGCGGTCTCCGGCATCGAGTCGACGCCGTACTGCTGCTTCATCACGGCGTTGATGAAGCGCCAGCCGATGGTGGTGTCTTCGATCCTGGCGCTGCGCGAAAATGCGCTCTCTGCCTTGGCCATCACGAACGGCGCCCGGCTCATGCTCTCGACGCCGCCGGCGATCATCAGGCCGGCTTCGCCGCTCTTGATGGCGCGCGCCGCCGTGCCCAGCGCATCCAGGCCCGATCCGCACAAGCGGTTCAGCGTCGCCCCCGGCACTTCCAGCGGCAAGCCGGCCAGCAGGGCCGACATGCGCGCCACGTTGCGGTTGTCTTCGCCAGCCTGGTTGGCGCAGCCGTAGATGACGTCGGCCACCGCTTGCCAGTCGACCTGGGGATTGCGCGCCATCAGGGCGCGGATCGGAATCGCGCCGAGGTCGTCGGCGCGGACGCTGGCCAGTGCGCCGCCATAACGGCCGAAGGGCGTACGCTGGGCATCGCAAATGAAAGCGTGGGACATGAGGTTCTCCAGGATCGGTTAATCAGCAAGCCATGACGAGCGGCACCGCGGTGAGTTTCTGCAGCTCTTCGAACCGCAAGCCGTCGACCATGGCGATGACCTTGGCGCCGTCCGGCTCGAGGTCGATCACCGCCAGGTCGGTGTAGATCCGGCTGACGCAGCCTATGCCGGTGAGCGGATAAGTGCAGGCCGCGACCAGCTTGCTTTCGCCTGCTTTGGTCTGGTGCTCCATCATCACATAGGTTTTTTTGGCGCCTATCGCCAGGTCCATGGCGCCGCCCACGGCCGGGATCGCATCCGCGGCGCCGGTATGCCAGTTGGCCAGGTCGCCGCTGGCCGACACCTGGAACGCGCCCAGCACGCAGACATCCAGGTGGCCGCCGCGCATCATGGCGAAACTGTCGGCATGGTGGAAATAACAGCCGCCCGGCAGCAGCGTCACCGCCTGCTTGCCGGCGTTGATCAGGTCGTAGTCTTCCTCGCCGGCGGCCGGCGCCGGGCCCATGCCGATCACGCCGTTCTCGCTGTGCAAGATGACTTCGCGGTCGCTCGGCAAGTGGTTGGCCACCAGCGTCGGCAGGCCGATGCCCAGGTTGACCACGGCGCCGTCAGGTATGTCCTGCGCCACCCGCGCCGCCATTTGTTCTCTGTTCCACTTATTTATCAAGATAGTCATTATGTCCTGTCCTTTTATGCCGCTTTGAAGCCCGCCGGGCCGGTAGCGCTGCGCGGCACCTGCACCACCCGGTGGACGTACAGCCCCGGCGTGACCACGCTCTCGGGATCGAGGCTGCCAAGCTCCACGATTTCATGCACCGAGGCGATCGTCACCTTGGCGGCGCTGGCCATGACGGGGCCGAAATTGCGCGCGGTCTTGCGATAAGCCAGGTTGCCCCAGCGGTCGCCGCGCTCGGCCTTGACCAAGGCGAAATCGGCATGGATCGGATGTTCCAGCACATACATCTTGCCGTTGATTTCGCGGGTTTCCTTGCCTTTGGCCAGTTCCGTGCCGTACCCGGTGGGCGTGAAGAAAGCGCCGATGCCGGCGCCGGCAGCGCGGATCCGTTCCGCCAGGTTGCCCTGCGGGACCAGTTCCAGCTCCAGTTCGCCGGCCCGGTACAGGCCGTCGAAGACCTGCGAATCAGCCTGGCGCGGGAAGGAGCAGATGATCTTGCGCACCCGCCGCGCCTTCAGCAGCGCCGCCAGGCCGGTTTCGCCGTTGCCGGCGTTGTTGTTGACGATCACCAGGTCGCGCGCGCCTTGGGCGATCAAGGCGTCGATCAGCTCCGCCGGCTGTCCGGCGCCGCCGAAACCGCCGATCATGACCGTGGCGCCGTCATGAATATTCGCGAGCGCCAGTTCGACCGAAGGAATAATTTTATTAATCATGGTTTTTACGAACATTTCGGTTGAAAAATATACCAAAGTTCTTATAATGAACAAATATTCGCATAAAGAACTTATTTGAAAAGAATAGTCAGCAGGCAGGCCGGTGTCAACTGCTGATTTGTTGTGCCTGGGCGCCTGCCCAGGTCCTGCTTTGCATAGTGATGTCTGCACCTGCCGCCCTCGAACGGCAACTGATTGAAGGCAAACGCCATGTCGAAACCATCTCCGCTCCCCACGCCAGCTGCGATCGCAAGCAACGAAGATGACGGCGTCCATGATCCAAAGCCAGGCGACAGCTACGTACAATCGTTCGCGCGCGGACTCGCCGTGCTGCGCAGCTTCGGCGCCCGGTCGCCGGCGCAGACGCTGACCGAAGTCGCGGCCGCCGCCGGGCTGACCCGCGCCGGAGCGCGCCGCATCCTGCTGACCTTGCTGCACCTGGGGTATGTCGAGGTGGATGGCCGCCTGTTCCGGCTGACGCCCAGGGTGCTCGAGCTGGGCTTTGCCTACCTGTCGTCGCTGCCGGTATGGACCCAGGCCCAGCCGGTGATGGAAGACCTGGTGCAAAGCCTGCGCCAGTCGTGCTCCGCCGCCGTGCTGGACGGCGACGAGATTGTGTACGTGCTGCGGGTCCCGGCGCACAAGATCATGTCGATCAACCTGGGCGTGGGCAGCCGGCTGCCGGCCTACTCGACTTCGCTGGGACGCGTGCTGCTGGCCGGTTTGCCGGACGCGGTCCTGAGCCAGCGCCTGGCTGCCGCTGCGCTGCCGGCGCATACGCCGCAAACGGTAGTCGACCCGCAGCGCCTGCTGGAAATCATCCGGCAGGTGCGGATCCAGGGCTGGTGCATGGTCAACGAAGAACTGGAGCCGGGGCTGGTGTCGCTGGCCGCGCCGGTGTTCGACCGCAACGGCCGGGTGGTCGCCGCCATCAACCTCAGCGGCCAGGTAAACAACCCGACCCCGGCGCACCTGCTGGAACACTGCCTGCCCATGCTGCTGGCCGCCGCGGCAAAAATCAATCTGCTGGTGCGGGCGCAAAAATGAGGCAGGCCGGCAAATCCAATGGCTTGAAATACGCGGCCTTTTTCCGCAGCCTCAGCCTGGGACGGCCCGACTGTTACGGCAGGGTGTAGCCGGAGCCGAAACACGGTGCGGCGCCCGGTGTCGAAACATGGCTGGGACATCCCGAAGACCATAGGCCTTCGGGATGTCCGTCAGCGGGGTCGACGGACGGAGGCGGCCATGCGCCGGCTGGATGACCAGTCGGCCAGCTGGACTTTTTCACGAATCGCAGCACAGGCTTGCAAGATCTGCTCGATTTCCACTTCGGTCAGGCCGGAGTTGAGCGTCAGCCTGACCAGGGAACGGTTCTTCGGTGTCGCCGGGGCGCAAAAGACCGCGCCGAAAATACCTTCCGCCTCCAACGCCTTGCGCAAGACCTGCGTCTTCGGCTCGGTTCCGGCTTCCAGCGCGATGATTTGCTCGGTGCCGTCGCTGACGTTGTAGCCTAATGCGCTCAAGCCATCGCGAACGCGACGTGCGTTGCGATGCAGGGCAACGCGCCGGTCATCTGCATTGCGGATGAAATCCAGCGCAGCCTCGAACCAGGCAAGCTCGTGCCGTAACATGCACGAACTGAAAATGGCTGGACGAGACGTAGACAGGAAATACCCTTTGAATTTACTGGAACAGGTAATGAATCCGGCACGCCCGCCAAACCCCTTGGCTAACGATGCGGTACGAAAATGGACACGCTCAGACAGGCCCATTTGCATCACCAGGCCGGCTCCTCCAGGTCCATGCGTGCCGAGCGAATGCGATTCGTCCACTACCAGAATGCTGCCGCTGCCCTCCGCGATGGACAATACTTCCGGCAGCGGAGCTACGCTGCCGTTGGTACTGTAGACCGCATCAATCACAATCACCCCAGCTCCGTGCTTGAGCACTTGCCGCCGCAAATGATCAACGTCATTGTGTAAAAATGGCACAGAGCACGCCTGTGCCGCATGCACGCCCTCCCATAAAGAAGCATGCGCCTGCATATCCAGATAGACCGGCACCCCGGGACCGGCAATCGTTTGCAGCAAGCCGACATTGGCGCTCCAGCCGGACTGTGTGATCAATCCGTCTTCCGCGCCCATAAAACCCGCCAGCTTTTTTTCCAGACGATACTGAGCGCTGCCTTCTCGCATGAATACCGTCGACATCAGCAAATCCGCCTCGCCGCGCATGAGGCACGCCGCTTGCGCCTTGACCAGCTCCGGCTCTGCAGCGATGCACAAATAATCGTTGCTAGATACATAAATAGCATTCGGCCCGGGCGAACTCCAGTGCAGCAAGTGTTCGCCGCCCCACAATTTTTCCATGCGATCCGTGTAATACTCGTCCAGACGGGTGGATACGAAGTTTGGCAGGCGCTGCTCCGCTGCCAAAATTAAAGGTTCGTGGTAGCTTTCTGTGAATGGCATGTTTTCTCCCTATACTTTCAGATGAAAAACCAAACAGAGCCGCCATGTCCCTGCCTGGAACGTGGAATCAGGTCAAGCATTTGGACTTGGCACATCGCCAACCTAGCACCGCCTCGCAACGGCGCCATATCGAATCCAATAAGCCTAATATCTGATACATCATGATTGAAAACATTAGCAGCTGGAAAAGCAAGCGCTGGCGGGCTTGGGAGCGCGCAGCGGGCCGCTGGTGGCTGAGCATCAATACCCAATTCGGCGATATGGCCAATCGCGTGGCGATCCTCGCGTGGGTGGCCGTGATCGGCATGCCGTTGTACTACGTGGTCTGGGCATACTGGTTTCCGCAACCGTATGAAAACCTCGGCCTGCGCCTGTTCTGTACCGCTCTCTGCGCGCCGATTATTTTCATTCGCCATATGCGCCAGAGAAAATGGCTGGCGGCTTATTTTTTTGTTTGCCTGACCTTCGGGCTACCGTTCTTTTTCACTTTCATGTTTCTCATGAATGGCGGTTCGCCGGTCTGGGGCCAGTCATTGCTGATCGGACTGATCCTCCTGTTTCATTTCGACACCACCCTGGCCTTCCTGTCCTATGTCATAGGAAGCGCACTGGCTTATGCTGTGTATGCAACGATCCATGGCAGTCTCATGCCGCTCAGCGTCCAGATGCTGGAACAAGTGCCGATCCAGCTGTTCGCTGTCTTTACGGTGTCGCTCGCCAAGGTCGGCAGAAAGGTGCTGGCGCAGGAAAAACTGGCCGGCATGGCGACCGCGCTGGCGACGGTATCGCACGAACTGCGCACGCCTTTGCGCAGCATCAACGCCAACGCGCGCGGCCTGAGCCGCCTGCTGCAGGAAAATGCCGTGCAGGCGACGCCAAGCCAGGTGCCGATGGAAAAAGCGCTGGCCCGGATCGAGCTGGAAGTGCGGCACATGAACAATGTGATTGACCTGTTCCTGCTGAGCGCCTCGACCGGCCGGGAAAACCTGATCCCGAAGGACATCGTGTCGATGGCGGCCGCCGTCGAACTGATGATGCAACGCTATCCGTTCGTCAACCAGGAACAGCGCGACCTGGTGGCCGTCACGGTGCGCTCCGACTTTCGGTTGCTGGGACAGGTCGAACTGTGCTCGATGGTCCTGATCAATTTGCTGCGCAATGCGCTGACCTCGATCCAGCGCGTCGGCAAGGGGCGTGTCCGGATCGTGCTGGACGGCGCCCGCGCCCGGCCCCGGTTGCTGTTTATCGATACCGGCTGCGGCATTGAAGCCGGGCGCGCATCGCAGATTTTCGAACGCTTTTACGCTTATCCCGAATCCAGCGGCACCGGCATCGGGCTGGCGTTCTGCAAAGATGTGCTGGAAGCCTGGGGGGCCCGCATACGCGTGGTTTCGCGGCCGCTGGGCTACACCATTTTTGTGCTGGATTTTCCACCCATAGTGCAACAAAAAGCAGCAGACGTCCGCTCTCTGTTAAATTAACTGTCTTTCCTTATCAGGCGTTTTGCCTCTTCCCTTGCGCCAGCAGTGCCCGACATGAATATTTCGTTACCTGTTTATCAACACCCGACCCTGACTATCCTCATCGACGATAGCCAGAGCTTCCTGGACAGCCTGGCTTTCCAGCTGCCGCCGCACATGGCGCGCAAAGTGTTCCACGATACCCAGGCCGCCCTCGACTGGCTGCGCGACGCTTACCGCCATTCGCCCAGCAAGAGCCAGTCGATCCGGGTCAACTACGACGAACAGGCATTCTCGTTCGAGCGGCGCACGGTGGCGGTCGATATCGAGCAGAT
>Ga0182005_1000150_pt1 | contig 48994 bp, 35 predicted proteins | sample Sormic07211103_1_FD_123021 | JGI IMG/M metagenome (GOLD analysis project Ga0182005, IMG submission 123021) | Rhizosphere microbial communities from Sorghum bicolor, Mead, Nebraska, USA - 072115-103_1 MetaG | ecosystem: Host-associated > Plants > Roots > Rhizosphere | place: USA: Nebraska... | reverse complement strand
AGATGCAGTTGCAGTAATAGATACAGTAGCAGGGGCAGTGAAGGAAGCACCCGCAGATGGAGAAGAAATGCTTACAGTTGGCGCAGTACCACCACCGGTGTTACCACCACCTGAACAATCACCTGTATATGTCCAAACCTGGCCATCGCCGGTGTGAGTATCCGGCTGTTCATTCTGTGTCCACCATTTAGCAGTGTAGATCTTGCTGTTGTAAACCACCTTCGTGCCGCCGGTGTAGATACCGGTAGCAGTCCAGGCAGCAATACCATCGCAGGTATTGCCACCTGTGCTACTTGTTACTACAACTGAAACAGCAGCAGAAGTCGTTGTTGCACCGGCGTTGTCTGTCGCCTTTGCAATCAGAGAATAGGTGCCTGCTGCTACACTACTCCATGTATAGGTATAGGGACTGGTAGTAGCGGTACCCAACAGTGTAGAACCATTGTAGAATTCTACCTTGGCAATAGAACCATCTGCATCAGTAGCGGCAGCGGTGATAGTCACAGAAGCTGGAGCTGTGAATGAAGCATTCGCTGCTGGTGAAGTGATGCTCACGGATGGAGACTGATTACCACCGGTAGAACCAAAGAAAAATGGGTAATAGTTGCTGGCGAATTCTTTGTTATTCACCGCATCCCAGTTTACAGACCAGGTCATGATACCACGCAGACCGGAATAACCAGCACTGTTACGTAAGGTATAAGTACCACCATAGGACTGACCCTTCACTAAATAATTCAAGGCATTCAATACAGCTGATGGAGCAGTGTATCCGCTACCTGCTGCACCCGGAGCCGCTGGCAGCCCAAAAGCTACCTGGTCAGGACGCAATGCAGGGAATGTGAGACTGGTACCTGATACAGGGAAACCTGTCAACAGCATTTCTGTCATAGATACAATAAAGTCAGCTGTAGCAGAGCTGTATACTTTATTATCCAGGGCAGTTACTGAACCAGTGTTGTACAGCTGAGGCTGAATCCAGGACAACTGATCTTTCAGACCATAAATGATAGGCAGGTAAGCACCTACCAGTGGAGAAAAAGTAGCACCGTAGGCAGTCTGCACATAATATGTTTCAGGCGCCATCGTCAGCAGACAGTTTTTACCCTGTGCTGTACGGTAAGAAATAATTTCTTTACATGCAGCGATCAGGTTTACTACTTTAGCAGTAGTAGGCGCAGTAAAGTTTTTATCTCCGTTATCCAGCTGGAGGGAAGTACCACCTTCAATATCCAGGTCGAAACCATCGAAATTGTAGTTGTCTAACACAGCTTTCATGCTGGAGATGAAGCTGGCTTTAGCAGTAGCAGAAGTGAGCAGCAGGGTACCGTTTTCACCGCCCAGAGACAGTAAAACCTTTCTACCCTGTGCCTGTAAAGTAGCGATGTCAGATTTGATTTCAGCTTCAGAAGTAAGGCTTGCATCGGGTACAAAACTTACGGTAGCATAGTCACTGCCTGTAGTAGCAAAGGCCACTTCAATTACATTATACCTTGAATCTACATCTTTCAAACGGATGTATGGAGCAGAAGCCAGGTTCCAGTCATGCCAGTAACCTACCAGCACCTTACCGGAAGTGTTATCGTTGGATGATGACTTAACGGTTACGGCTACTGCGGTAGAAGTGGTGGTAGCTCCGGCATTGTCGGTAGCTACGGCCGTGATGGAATAACTGCCTGCACTTACATTACTCCAGGTATAAGTATATGGAGCTGCTGTGACAGTGCTTAATAATGTAGCACCATTGTAGAAGGCCACTTTGCTGACAGCACCATCGGCATCAGCAGCAGTAGCTGTGATGGTAATAGATCCACCAGCAGTGTAAGCAGCGCCACCAGCAGGAGCAGTGATGCTCACTGTAGGAGACTGGTTAGTAGTACCGGTACCATTGGCAAATACAGCGTTCAGCTTATTTACCAGTGGAGAGGTAGTAGCAGGGCAATAGATCAGTTTACCTTTTGGCGTAGTGCTGCTGGTCATATTCAGCATGTCGCCGAATACCTGCCATACAATCACGCCAGCCAGGCCATTGTCATTGATGTATTGCGCTTTCAGACCGATAGACTTTTCGTTGTCATAGCTCAGGAAGTAGTTGCCTTTCGTCATGTAAGGCACCTTTGCATTATCATCCCAGTGGTCAGTCCAACCAGAGCCGGAGCCGGTTTGCTGCAGGATGTAGCTATAGTTTGGTGTACCATCCCAAAGGTTCAGTGCCCAGTTGGTATAGTCAGCACAGGTAGAGATAGGTCCATCTGGTTGTACGGTTTCAGCACGTTTAGTTGTAGCACCGTTCAGCGCTGCTGTACCGGTACATACTACACCACGGCCATAGAAAGGCGCCCCGATGTTAACTTTAGACATGTTCACACCCAATGCTTTCACACCTTTTACAGTCGCATCGATAGAGAATCCGGAATATTCAGCACCCGGATAATCATACAATGGCGCATTGTGTCCTGCAATGTTTGACCAGCCACCATTATAGTCGTAGGTCATCAGGTTGAAGTAGTCCATGGATTTGTTCAGGCGAGTCCAGTCAAAACCTGAAAGTTTGGAAGGAACGGCAGAGAATGCAGCGGTGATCAGTTTGCTGCTGCCGATAGCAGTTCTTACTGCTTCTACGAGGGTAGCGAAATTAGCATAGTCAGCCTGGCTATAGTTTTCGATATTCATACCAGCTCCGTTTGGATATTCCCAGTCGAAGTCAATACCATCGAAGCCCATGTTGATCAGGTCCACGCAGTTAGCTACAAATTTAGCACGCATGGTTGCATTGGCGGCAGTAGAAGGATAGTGTTTACACATACTCCAGCCACCGATAGAGGCCATCACCTTGATGCCTTTCTGGTGGCAAAGGTCGATCAGCCCCGGAGCACCACCTTGTTTAGGTACGCTTAATGGAAAACTACCGGATGCGCCGGTGTTTACGTTTGTCCAACCGGCGCCTGAGTTACGATATCCCAGTGTATAGGCATAGCTGCCATCTGTGATATAATACAGCGGAGCGTCCAGTTCTCCTTTGAGGAGGTATAGATCCCAGCTGCTATAAATATCCTCATTTATCAAAGCGGCTGGTTCCTGAACGGCACCTACCTGATAAATGTTTTTGTTGCGGAAGTCACCGCTGTGGAGAGAACCATCTTTTGCTACCCCGAAAAAGGAGAAGTTGAGGATGGTGTACTGGGAATAGTCCACATTCAGTTGGTTGTAGCCACCTTTAGGAACAATACCCGATACTTCTTTCCATGCATCCCACTGGGTGATATAACCTATCACCTGTTTCTTGTGGTTCTTGGTAGTCGCGGTCACTGAAGGGCTTACCTGTGCCCTGGCCTTACCGAGGCCGGTTATTAGCAGGAGGAAAAGAATTGCATGTCTCGCATAGGTGCATAGCCATGCATTACGAAAGGTAAAGTTTACTTTCATTATCGCTGGATTTTTGTAGACGATATGGATAGGACTGCGCCACTCACATTATCTACCTGCTCGCTCTCTGGTGGGAGGGATCCACTCAGGCTGAAATAGCAGTAGCGGGTATAGGCACACGTCTTGACTCTCTGACGGTTTTTGCTTTATTGTAATTACAGGGCCGGGTTTTCAAGGTTTTTCGGGAACTGTAATAATAGGGCAATAAAGCCGGTGTTTCACAGAATAGAATAATTGTTTTTAATAATATTACCGGACTTGGGTAGGTGAAGCAGTCTACTTAGGTCAGATATATTATCTTCTTTTAATGAATATGGTTGTAAAGTCACTATATAGAAGTCGGGCGATGGGGTAATTGGTACTATCGGGGGTAAAAAAATTCTGAAAGCATGCAGAAATGCACCCTGCTAAAATGAAAAATCCCCGCTGGCGGGCGCCGGCGGGGATATCTTCTCCTTTATTTCTATCTTAATTCTTGCGGATGATCTTTAACATGGTACGTCTGCTCATCTTATACTCATTCTCAGTACAATTTGCGCCCTTGTTACAAGGATCGTTTGGATCCTTACCAATGTTTTCATAATACAGTCTGCTGCTGGCCACCCCCTTCTTAATCAGGTAATCAATTACCGCATAACATCTCATTGCAGACAGATCCTTATTATAGGCATCGGAACCACGGCTATCTGTATAAGAAGCGATATTCAGTTTCCAGTTAGGGAATTGGTTCAGTACCACTGCTACTCTATCCAGCATGTCCCTTGACTTGGTAGTCAGGATCGCACTGTTGTAATCGTAGAAGAACATCAGTTTTTCCAGCTTGTCGATAATTGCATTATCCATATCGCTGAATGGCTGGCTATCATCCGGATCAACTGTGGGAACTGGAGCTGGTGCAGGTGTTGGTGCTACCACTGGTGCCGGTTCCGGCTCTGGCTTCGGTTTAGGCAATGTTGCCCCTGGCTCAGGTCTTACCGGACGCTTCGTATTGGTAACAGGCTGCCTTGGCTGTCCCGGCTTCTTCGTTTCAGTTTTCTTCGGCTCTTCCTTCACTTCCTCTTTCACTGGTTCAACAGGTGCAGGAGCCGGATTAGAAGGCGTAACAGTTGGCTGGGTGTATGGCACCGTTACCGGTTGCATAGGACTTGTTACCACTGGTTCTTCCTTCTTAGCAGGAGGTGCAGGTGTAGGAGCTGCCGGCGTTGGAACTGGAACCGGAACAGGCACAGGTATTACCGCTGCTGATTTATCGCCTTTATGATGTCTGGAAGATTTCTCTTCTTTTTTATCTTCCTTCTTTACTTTCTCCTCTTTAGAGGAACCCTTCTTTGTTTCAGACTTTACTTCATCTGGCTTCACCACCGGATCAGCTGCTGCCAGTACTACCGGTGCAGGTTCATTCGTAACGGGTGGTGCCTGGTATGGAGCCATACCGCCATCTCCGTTGAAGCGCTCAGCAAAGTGTGTATCCATGAAGCGGTAGATGTCATCACTACCACCGCCACCAGGACGGTTAGAAGCAAAATAACCTTCATACATATTCGCTTTCATGATGAAACCCAGGTCATCACCACCGGAGTTGAACGGCCAGCGCAGGTTCTGCAGCTTGGTCCAGTTACTTCCAGTACCAGTGGCGCGGTAAATATCGAAACCGCCCATACCGGGATGTCCTTTACTGGAAAAGTAAAGCATACCGGTTTCATTATAAGTAGGGAATGCTTCGTCAAAAGGTGTATTGATAATAGGACCTGCGTTTTTAGGCTTGCCCCATTTACCATTCTTTTGTTTCTCACTATACCAGATATCCATACCACCCACACTACCTTTTCTGTCAGACGTGAAGTACATCAGCTGACCATCGCGGCTCAGTGCCACATGACCGGAAGAAAAACCAGGAGCGTTAATTTCTTTCAGCGGCTCCAGCGGCGCCCAGGTATCACCTGTTTTATAAGACCAGAATATGATCATCACACGCTCACCGTTTACAGGACCACGCTTGGTTTTGTTAGCGATGTCCTGCTGCCAGGAGTTCAGTGTTACATAAACCGTATCTTCTCTTGGATTGAAACATACAGGGCCGACGTGATAAGGAATCTTGCCCAGCAGTTCTGGTAATATCTCTTCTACATATGTGTTGGCAACACCTTGTGCATACTGTTTAAAAAGGTATGCTTTAAAGTAAGGCTGCCCTGTGCGGGTATCAATTTGTGGTGCTTTTTCCGGAGCATTGCTGATCGCCATTTTCCGGTAGCCATTTGATACGAGCAAAAGCCCCTGCCTGGTAACCCCACTTACATAGTCGGAGCCGGAGGAGCTTAATTCTTTAATATCTTCCATCGCCATATCTACACGATCGGATTTCCACATAAGAGCGCTATCACATCCTGCGCTCATTACATTTTTTAATCGTAAGCTATCTGGCTTTGTGGTGACAAATTTTGCTATCTGTACTTTTGCCTGCTCATATTTCTGCAGGTTCTTTAGTGTCTCTCCATATAACAGATGTGCAACGTTAGGACAGTTAGGTAATGCATCGAGTTTTTTGAACCAGTTGGCAGCTTCTTCATAGTAGCCTACTTGCCGGTAACACATTGAGATTTTTTCCAGCAACTCGACGTTATTCTTATTACGTTGCTTATTAGCCAGTTTAGAATATAAGGATCCGGCTGTGGCAAATTCCTGCCTCTCGTAAGCCTCGTCAGCTAATTCACGCACACTCTTTGATTCCTGGCCAAAGAGTGTGGCAGGGACGGCCAAAAGTGTGCATAATAAAATTGCGTAACATCGTAGCATATTAATTCGATGATCTTAAGATTAAAAATACCGGGGATTGGAAGTACTGTATTGCTTAGAATTAAATAGGATGCCGATTGAAATTTCATGGCTGCCGCTTTGCATGCCAGCCAGTTTATTTAAAGTCATATCATAGGAATAGCCGATGCGGTATTTGCTCGTAATGTAGTACTCTAATATAGCACTTGCTGCGTTGGTAGATTCTACCGGTGTTGCAGCGGTGATCGCTTTGTTCGTTAATACGCCTACGTTAGTTCTGTAAGATCCCCCGATCCACAACAGATTATCAATGTACATCATCAGGTTCAGGTCCAAACCAGCAGGACCTGCAAAGTCACTCTTAAACATTACAGAAGGTTTCAGTGATACCTGTTCAGACAGGCTATACATATAACCTGCAGTCAGGTAAACAGACTGTCTTCTGCGAATACTCTCATAAGTATACCCTCTCCATTTATAACCACTACTGGTAAATTTAGAGAACAGGTCCAGTGCAGATACACCGAAATAGAAGGTAGGTGAATAATAATAGATCCCTACACGGGCATCAGGAGCTGTCTCTTTTGCAACACCATCAGGAACGATACGGTCACCGGAATCCAGGTATTCGAGCTGGTTACCATCCAGGCTATACTGGGTAGCACCCACACCGATACCGAAGCAGATACGTTTTGTATCTTCATCATCCAGACGAATGCGGTAAGAATAAGATCCGTAGATGGAAATTGCGCTCTGAGGGCCCAGTTTGTCCATCATGGCCTGCACACCCAAACCTACGTTTGCATCTCTGTTCGGCCGCTTCAGCGGTCCATCCAGCGATACCATTCCGGTTTTAGGTGCACCAGGGTAACCACTCCACTGATCGCGGAAGGTTGCATTCAGGTACATTACATCTTTGTAACCAGCATACGCAGGGTTTACTGACAGGCCATTAAAGATATACTGGCTGAACTGAACACTTTGTTGTGCCTTGGCGCCTGCTCCCAGACAAAGTAATAATACTACAGTAAACCAATTTTTTCTTGTGTACATATTTGCACTTTTAGAAATACAGTTCATTCAATTATCTAATAATCATGACCCAACCTTTGTAAGTGGTGTAGGTGTCTGTTCCGCCAGTAGAACTGGCAGGTGTATGTAATTCAATTCTATAATAGTATGTCCCTTCTGCGAGTCCGGTTCCTTTCCAGTCGTTCTGATAGTTATTGGAATAATAAACCTGTGCACCCCAACGGTTGAAGATATATAGCTTGGAGTCGGGATATTCATCCAGGTTTCTGATATAGAAGTAGTCATTCTTACCATCGCCGTTTGGAGTTACTACGTTACTTACAAACAGACCCGGCTTACCGCCCTGTACGGAGATACTTGTAACATACTTACCATCACAACTTGCCTCGTTAGGATCACAGTGCATAGTACTCTTGATCGTATCCCCATTGTCTACTTTCGCAGTACTTTGAATCGCTCCGTTAGGAATCTGTGTCAGATCTTCATCGGCAGTAACGGTGTAGCGCACATAACTGATTGCACCTGCCACCAGGTTCTGTACAGTCCAATATACAGTCTGCACTTCAGTATTCAGTGGGTGGGTAGCACCATCATAACCCTGGGTGTAGGTGGTACCTGTAGGTACTACTACGTTGATCTGGAGTTTTGGGATGGTCACACTACCTGTGTTGCGGGTATATATATAATATGTAAGTACATCGCTGGAGCTTACATAATTGCTCAGATTCTCATTCAATACAATCATCCAGGTATCAAAGCTTGATGACTTGGAGAGCGTTACTGTAGTAGAATTACCAGCGTTGGAGGTAGAATTTGGATTGGAAGCATCACCTGTAGCAGCCGGATAAGTGGCTATCTTACCTTTACCATTACCGTTGTCTACATAAGCAGTGTTGGTAATGGAACTTACACCGGTGAGGTCAGTGGATACTTTTACGCGGTAAGCTTTGGTCACATCTGCACTACCTACGTTCAGCGAAGGAATAGTCCAGGTAATCAGGCCATTGGCATCAGCAGTTACCTGGTCATCACCATCTACGAAAGTAGTGTAAGCAGGAACTGATGCATAGATCACTACGTTAGTGAGGTTTACAGTACCCTTGTTACGTACGTGAACAGTATAGGTGAGTACATCTCCGGCTTTAGCAGTACCAGTGGTGTTAACACTCAACCATGAGATAGAGTTGGCACCATTATCCACCGGTGTATTCAATGCCGGCCAGCTGGAGTAAGTACCACCCTGTGTGCCAGGAGTTGGTAACAGACCACTGCCATCATTTGCATCTACATACGCGGTATTTTTAATGTAAGCGACGCCAGTAAGATTGGAACCAACAGTCACTGTCAGGTTTACATAAGCAGTACCACCTGCAGCAATTGACGCAATTGTCCAGGTTATCTTGCCGTTCGCATCAGGTGTTACACTGTTGGTAGCACCATAAAATGAGGTATTGGCAGGTAGCGTATCTACAACAGTCACATTTGTGAGCGGTGCAGAACCGTTGTTTTGTACATAAATAGAGTAAGTGATAGTTTGACCACTCTGGTAAGAACCATCTGCTCCGGTTGGGGAACCAGATGCAGCTATCCAGGTAGAAACAGAACCTGCTGTGGGGCGGCCACTATTCTTTGCTACAGTGGTAGCACTGGCTGGTATCCAGGCCAGACCTGCAATCAGCAGAAACAGGGCCAGATAACAATCTGAGATTTTTTTGGCGCCAGTGTGAATCAGGCCTACTCGCTGCTGCGCGGAAACCGGCAGGGTATAACGAGCGGAATTGTATTGTTTGCGCATAGGCATAGGATTACTATAACTAGTGGTAAGTTTCGAATGCTTTGTCCCAATGATTTGCTCAGTTACTTGAACCGACGTTGCTCCCTCTCATTATTATATATATAATGTACCCGAACAGGGCTGAGGCGGTATGATGGTACCCTCAGTAACTCGTTCAGAGCAATCCAGATCTGATATAATGCAGCGTTTATCATTGGTTATGGTTTTTTGACTATAAAATCCCCAGTGTCAAGGATATAGTTAATTCGAATATAAAAATATCTATATTTATTGATAAAACAATATTTTTTAGAAAATTAATAGCTCACAAATACCCCCAGTTGGTTATTATAAATCAAACTATTACAAATTTATTCACTCCTTATACCAAGCGCCTTCCTTCTAAAAATCAACCTAATATTTACAATTAATGAGTAGTACTCATCCTCATCTTGCTGCCCAATAAGTACTCCCGGCAAAGGATTGATGGAAATTATAATATGTTCCGCTCAATGGTTTTTCGGATAGCCATAAGAGTAAGTTGCAGGCCGTTTTTAAAGCAGGTTTATACAGAAATTGCCTCTTCAGAAAATGCGTACAATGTGGATAACTTTTTTCTTCCCGAGGAGCCTTTAATAACACCTCAATTTTTAATATGATAGTATTTTAACATGTTTTTATAATTGCAGATCATCGGCTGAGAACTTTAAAAATTAGTATATTTACTAATGCATTTGTGGCCCGCTTATTAGGTAATGAACTGGTTTTTAAGCAAATGGTCCAATTTCTGTACAGTAGATCAGGACTATGATCCCATAGCAACAAGAAGATTTGGAAGGTTACATATAAAATCAGGCCTGGTGTACTTGTGATAAACCAGGCCAGTGAGTGGTTATAAGGATATTGGTGTGCTTATTTTGAGAACCCGGCAAAGTTGTTAATTCAAGCTGGAAGCGGGAATTCTTTTCGTTTTACCATCTTATAAAATGAGTATCAGCACATCTATTTTTGAGTACTAGCGCTTATTTTACAGCTATGCAATAGTATTCATTGAAGCCACACCCGTTATTTCATACATATTTACGCAGAAGAAAGACCACTCCCATATCTTTTTAGAGAAAAACCTGACTATATCAACTGATGGAGGCAGACTGCGATAGGCACCCAAAAATTGCCCGTTTCTATCTGTATATCCCCGGAGGTAAAAATCTTAATATTAACCAAGTAAAAGATGTACACGATTACACCGTTTTTTTCGGGCGTTATGCGCTATCAAGACTCAGTTCCTGTCCCCATTTATTTACCCAGGCATGAGCAGGCATTACTTTGAAAGTTTCGCCTGTTAAATTTTTCATACCTGTATATCAACTTTTCTAATGAACACTGCAGTCTATAAAATATTACTTGTAGATGAAGACCAGGTATTTGTAAGGCAAACGCGTCAGTTACTTGTATCACAATCATATGACACATACACAGCCGCGTCAGAGGAAGAAGGGATCATCATCTGTCAACAACATCAACCTGACCTTATCATTTGTGGTGCCCACCTACGTGGTACCGGAGGCCACCATTTTATTATGGCCCTCAGAAATGATCCGGCTTATGATCACATCCCGCTTATATTCATCAGCTTGCGGGACAACCGGCAGGAGATGCGTATGGCCATGAACCTTGGCGCCGACGATTACCTGGCCAGACCCTTCAGAAAACGGGACCTGCTCCTGAGTATCCGCTCCCGCCTGGGCCGCTTCGCTAAATTTAACCATGTCAGACCGCCTGAAGAAACCAGTACCGTCTCGCTGGCTAATCCAAACACTGCTCAACAAACACTGTATCACAGATTGGGTAAGGCTGAAAACAGAATCATCAAAATGATCGCTGAAGGTAAAAGCACCAGGCAAATGGCTGAAGAACTGGGCGTGTCTATCCGCACAATAGAGAATCATCGCTACAGAATTGCCGGCAAACTTGGCGTTTCCGGCCGTAACGCACTCACCGAATTCGTGATCCGGAACATTATCCAGCAACAAAAATCCTGATTCCACTGTAATTGGTTTTTGCTCTATCTATGCAGGTCCACAACTAAACATCGCTGATGTATCATGCTTCAGCGATGTTTAGCTGCATTTTTTAAAAATTGACATTATCTTACACCCACCACCTTCCTTCCCACCATTGTAAACCAGATAATGCATGCTCAAACCATCGTTACTAACAGCTTTTTATCTATGCTTCGCCTCCATGGCATATAGCCAGCACTTCTCCATGGAAGCCGTTACTGCCTACCCCTTTCCCTCCGGACTCACCACTTCGGCGCAAGGATCAAAAGTAGCGTGGGCCGTGAACGAACAAGGGAAAAGAAATATCTATGTGGCCACCGGCCCCGATTTCTCCCCTCGCAAACTCAGTAACTATTCACAGGATGATGGACAGGAAATAACCAGCCTCTCCGTATCAGACAATGGTAAATGGGTTGTATATTCCCGCGGCGGCGATCATAGTGGCAAAGACGGCTTTACTCCCGTCAACCCCGCTCATGATCCCATACCTCCTAAAACGGAAATATGGTCCATCCCATTTGAAGGCGGACCCGCCAAAGTATTGTCCGAAGGAGATTATCCTGCCGTATCTCCCAACAGCGATAGCATCGCTTTTATTAAAGGTGGGCAGGCATATATTGTTGCCATCGATGGCTCCGCACCCGCCCGCGTATTATTCAGTATCAAAGGCAGCAGCAGCACACTCGAATGGTCACCCGACGGACACAAACTAGCATTTGTATCTGATCGCACCGGTCATAGCTTTATTGGTGTATATACCAATCCCACCACTCCTATTCAATGGATCTCCCCCGGGTTTTCACAGGACAATTCACCGCGCTGGTCACCCGATGGTGAACAGATTGCCTTTATCCGCACACCCGGTTCCGGCGGCGCCACCGATTCTATCCTGCCCCGCCGTCATAAACCCTGGGAAATAAGAACCGCAAAAATCAGTGATGGCATTTCCTCCTTACTGTGGAAGGCACCGACCACATTAAGTGGCTCCTTTCCCACCACTGATGGCACTACCAACCTGCACTGGGGAGCGAACAACCGCATTACCTTCCTTTCTTATCATGACGGATGGCCACACCTCTACTCCATTTCAGATAAAGGCGGTACACCATTACTGCTCACTCCCGGCAATTTTATGTGTGAACAGATCTCTCAAACTGCTGATAAAAAATGGCTGATATTCAGTGCAAATAATGGATCATCCCCACAGGATATAGACAGACGCCATATCGCCCGCGTACCTGTCGACAAAGCTGCCATGGAAATGCTGACCTCCGGCGATGGAATAGAAACCTATCCCGTGGTGACAGGTGATGGACAACAGGTGATCTTGTTTTCATCTACTGCGCAACAACCATTGCTCACTGCAAAAATGCCTTTTGGCAAAGGAAAGCCTTCCGTGATAAGCGCCTCCCTCCTGCCAAAAAATTTCCCAGCTTCCAGCCTGGTTACTCCTACACAGGTGATCTTCAATGCACCGGATGGTACGCCTATTCATGCACAGCTATACCAACCCATAGGCGGTCCGGCTAAGAAACCTGCCATCGTATATGTACACGGAGGCCCGCAACGCCAGATGGTGTTAGGCTGGCACTGGATGGACTATTACTCGATTGATTATGCATTAAATCAATACCTCGTAGACAATGGCTTTATTGTATTAGCCATCAATTACCGGCTGGGAATTGGTTATGGTTACGAATTTCATAAACCTGCAAACGCCGGTGTATTAGGAGCTTCGGAGTACCAGGATGTAAAAGCAGCAGGAGAATGGCTGGCTGCACAATCGCAGGTAGATGCTAAGCGTATTGGGATTTATGGTGGTTCTTATGGTGGATTCCTCACCGCACATGCACTGGGCAGAGACTCTAAATTGTTTGCTGCCGGTGTAGATATTCATGGCGTACATAATCGTTCGCAGTTTGCCGCGCCACCTGCTTTATCGCCTGCACCGGATGCAGATACTGCTGAAAAAATAGCATTGCGCTCGTCACCTGTAGCCTATGTAGATACATGGACTTCACCCGTATTATTGATTCATGCTGATGATGACAGAAATGTAAATTTTAATCAAAGCATTGACCTGATCAATCGTTTGGAAAAGAAAGGAGTCAACTATGAAACATTGAGCATACCTGACGATACACACCATTGGATGAAATATAGTAATGAACTCAAAGTGAATAAAGCAGCTGCCGGATTCCTGATCCGGCAACTTGGTAAATAACTAAATGAGCGTGTATTTCAATGATAAAATACACGCTCTTTTAAAGTCTGCTATCTATTCAGCCGATACATTCTTTCCTACCTTTCCTAAATGTGTATCTGTAAACCCCGTCACATACTTCAACCCATATCCAAACACCCTGTCCATCGAAGAATGTGCGAATAAAATAATTCCCACAAACAACCACCACTCACTATGCGCCATCCAACCCAAACAATAGATCACAAATGCCACAGCCCGGTGATGCACAAAGTTATACACATACGCACCCACTTTAGGCCCTGCCAGGTATCCTAACATAGATAAATCAGGCAATAAAAGACAGGCAGGAAATAGCCACCAAACGTAGGCTGACTGTAAGTGGAAGGATACAAGCGCTATGAGAAAGAAAGCGACTTCTTCAAGTGTGATGAGTGTTTTCATCCATAAATTTATACAATTTCCGGCTGCATATTAGTTGATATGCCTATCCTGTTCCAACTATTGATCACAATCGTCGCCATGATCACCTGGGCAATCGTTTGTTCGTCCAGTACCTTCGCTGCAGCAGCATAAGTCTCATCTTTCACATGCCCTTTGCTGATCTCTGTCACTTCTTCCACCAGCGCCAGTATGGCTCTCTCCTCCGGTGTAAAAAAAGGCGTTTCTCTCCACGCAGGTAAAGTATAGATCCTTTGTTCCGTCTCACCTAACATGCGCGCATCTTTTGTATGCATATCCAAACAATATGCACAACCATTAATCTGTGATGCCCTGATCTTAATTAATTCACGTTGAATAGGAGTCAGTTTTGTACCTTCCACATATTTCTCAAATGCCATCATTACTTTGTACGCTTCGGGTTCTACTTTACCAAGGTTAATTCTGTTTTGCATGTCATTATGTTTTTGTTGTTGACACAAAGTTGCAGCAGAATCACCCCTCAAAATCTTGAACTAGTTCAAGATCTCTTTGCCCTTATTTTACTTAGGAACTCGGCACTAAATCCCAGGTAGGAAGCTAACATATACTGTGGAACACGCTGTATAAACTCGGGAAACAAACTATTAAAATGATTATACCTTTCTTCTCCACCTGTTGTAAAAATATATTTGATCCGCATCATCGATGCAGCATAAGATCGCTGTAACAATAACCTGAAATACCGCTCCATTTTAGGTACTTTCCGAAACAACTCCTCTTCCATTTCCTTATCCAATACCAGCAATTCAGAAGGCTCCACGGCCTGAATAAAGAACTCCGAAGGCTGCTGCCGGTCCAGGCTATCATAATCTGCCATCCACCAGTTTTCGAGCGCAAAATGCGTAATCTGCTCTGCCCCGTTTTCCCCGATAATGTACTGGCGCAACAGTCCCTTTAGCACAAAATATCTACCTGAACAGATCTTTCCCTGTTTCAGCAAATGTGTTTTCTTACGCACTTCCTCATATCGTATGCAGGATAATAACAGTTCCTGTTCTTCACTGTTTAATTCTACATACCGTTGTACATGTTGTAGCAGTCTCTCCATAGTTAATATCGGCAATAATTACGACCTGGTAGTGTATCAGTTATTTTTCCCCCTTCCAAAACATTTTCTTCCAGTTAAAAAAGCCTGTATCTTTCTTTTGATACAGGCTCTTACATAATTTACTCATATTTAGCCGGCGTACCCTTGGCTGGTATCGCCTCCTTAATAAACTTCCTGAGGTTCTCATTAGCCGCAGCCAGATCATCCTTACGCAGGTACATCATATGCCCGCCTCTGTAACCTTCCCATTTAATGCGGTTCTTCAGCTTACCACTGGGATCCAGTTGCCAGATGCTATACTTCGCATTGAAATAATCACACGCACCATCATAGTAACCGGATTGTACCAGCAGGTGCAGGAAAGGATTCTGTGCAATGGCCTGGCGCAGGTTTTCACCAGTCCTGTTATTCTGATTATCCCATGGCCAGACCTGTCCGAACATATTATATTTCAGGTCGGTCTTATATTCCAGTTCCTCACGCATGTAAATGTGGATAGCCGGGGTGAATGCCTGCAACCATGCAGTGAGTTCTGCATTGTAATCAGGTCTGTTACCGCTGTTCTGTTTATCCAGCCCTTTATACCTTGAATCCAGGCGGCCAATGGTATATCCCTGATCACGCAACAGTTCTTTCCAGAATAAATTGGTAGAAACTACCAGGTTATTTTCCAGAAATACCTGTGCGGATAAGCCACTGTAATGGCTCAGGCGCTGGGCCAGTGCTTTTCGTTCTGCATCGTCCAGAGAGCTGCCTTTTGAAATAGCAGGTACCAGTTCATTGATGGTAAATTTCTCCACCTCCGGCAATACATCGTTCAGATCTTTAGACTGTAAATCACTTGAAAGCTTTTTGTGATACCATGCCGTAGCGGTAAAGTATGGCAGACTCAATGCCTGGTCCAGCGGACCATTGCGGTCAATGCCCAGATCAGTGGGTGATACAAGGATCACACCATTCAGGTACATCCATTGTTCTTCCTGCAGTTCCAGTGCCAGTCCGGATACACGGGTGGTACCATAGCTTTCCCCGATCAGGAACTTAGGAGATGCCCAACGACCTTTCCGGGTTACAAAAGTATTGATCCACTCTGCGAGATATTTGATGTCCGCATTCACACCATAAAAACGGGAACCCGGTACATCCTTGCTCACAGGGCGGGAGTAGCCTGTATTGACAGGGTCTACGTATACAATGTCTGCAACATCCAGGATGGAATTAGGATTGTCCCGCATACCAAATGGCTGTACAGGATAGCCTTCATCATCGATGTTGAGGAGACGGGGACCGGTATAACCGATTTCCATCCATACAGATGGTGTACCGGGACCACCGTTAAAAGAAACTACCAATGGACGATTTGACTTATCCTTGATATCCTCTCTTTCGTAATAAGTGTAGAATACACCAGCTACCGGGCGGCCGTCTTCATCCCAGATCGGCATACTGCCGGCTGTAGCGGAGTAAGGTACGCGCTGCCCTTTGATGGTTACTTCATGATGGGTTACAACAGCAGAATCAATTTTCAGGATCCGGCTGGGTGACACCGGTGCATCGTTCTTAAAAGACTCTTTGTTTTGTGCATTTAACTGGCTGAGTATGCTGCAGGACAGCACCAATGAGAGACTAAGGATTTTGGTCATAATTCAGGTTTAGAGAGCGTAAATATAAAAAGTTTTAGCCCTTGGCTACTACCTTCCATCCATTTTGCCGCCGCTTTTCCTGTTTAGATATAAAATACACCTGTCTACAGTCCTTTTCACTCAATATGCGCCATTTTTACTGCACTACCGCCCACACAGCCACCGATCCTGCCCCACAGGTAAACTCCGCCCAGCCATCTTCATTCACCACGATCTCCTCCTCCCGGCTACCCGTAATATCCTTAAATTTCTTACCCGCATGCTGTTTCCCGATCTCCATATGCTTATTTCCTTCTTCTCCATTTGACATCACTACTGCACAACCAGACCCTGCATGTTCCTCATCGCCTTCTCTTGTCCATCCAATACAGTTTGGATGATCAAAATAATCCCGCTGCGCACCATATGCATACTGATCCCTTGCCCTGATCAGTTTATCCAGCCCTAATACCGGCGCTATCAGAATATGGCAGTCATTTCCCTCATTATCCTTATCAGTATATTCTGCCCCGTACAAATCCGCATAAAACACACAGGGATACCCATGTTCCCGTAACAGGATCAACGCATATGCCAGTGGTTTAAACCAGTCATCCAGCGGTGCTTCCAGTGCCTGCAAAGGCTGTGTATCGTGATTCCCCGCTACCGTCACTGCCAGAAAAGGTTTGGCGGACACCAGGGAATCATCCAGTATCTTACTCAGGTCATAGTCCTTCCCGGCCTTCGACGCATGGTGCAGGTTGTGATGCAGGGCAGAATCGAACAACGACATCTTGCCTTCTGTGGCATCTATATATCTCAATAAAAGGTCTAATTGTCCCGGTGCCCAGTACTCTCCCACCGCAAACATCTCCCGGCCGGTAAATTCCCGCATTTGCTCCAGCCACTCTCTGAAGAAATGAGGGGAAATATGCTTTACAGCATCCAGTCGGAAGCCGTCAAATTTTATGGTGTTATAGTACCACTCTCCCCATCTCCTGAACTCTTCTCTCACTTCTGGATTCCGGAACTCCACATCAGCCCCCATCAGGTAATCGAAATTCCCTTTTTCATCGTCCACTACTTCTTCCCATCCTTCTCCAAATTCATTCTGTATGGTAAAGATCCCGGTCTCCTGGGTATCAGCTGCATAGTCAATACCTGTAAAACAACGGTGGTCCCATACGAATTGTGAATACTTGCCTTTCCTGCCGGGGAATGTGAATTTAGTGTACGCTTCTATCTCATAAGGCTCAGATATGAATTCGTTCCTGTTTTCGGGGTTTACCTTGCGTACAGTAATTTTTTCCGTTTCATCGGCGCCTATCAGATGATTGGCCACTACATCGATGTACACCTGCATGCCCGCATCATGAATGGCCTTAACGGCAGCTAAAAATTCATCTTTAGTACCGAACCGGGTGCGTACAGATCCTTTCTGATCAAACTCTCCCAGGTCGTACATGTCGTAAATATCATACCCGTGGCTGTTAGCCCCATCCGCGCCTTTGTAAGCCGGGGGAAGCCATACGGCATTGATGCCCATCGCAGCCAGTGCTTTGGCATTTTTGCTCACTTCATTCCATAAACTACCATCTGCGGGAGTATACCAGTGGAAATACTGGATCATCGTACCGTTTTGCATATCTATTGCTATCCATTTGGGGATAACCAGGTTAAATCAAATCATATGCCACCCCAGTTTGGATAAACCACGTCTTTCGCTCTTTCCACGGGGATTACTTTTAAACCGACCAGCTTTCCTCCTCTTACCTCAGCTTCTACAGTGGTTTGGTAAGGTGCATGTAACTTGAAAGAGACATCCCATTCTTTAGGCCAGGCGGGTAGCAAATAGATTTTTTTATCATCTGTTTGTAGCAACATTTCCTGTACCCCGATCATGGCGGATCCTCCCCAGTTGTGGTCGGGTGTCCAGTCAAAACCCGGGCCCCAGAATGTAGGAAAACGATGGGGACCATCTTTGAATTTCAATGCACTTAACTTTGCGGCATCCGCTGTTAATCCCAGCCTGGCTGCGAAAATGGAATACTGTTTCCAACCCACATAGTCCCATTGTGCCACTGATTGAGGATCGTATTTGTAGGTATTGATAGCGGTATCCAATCCAGGTTTACCAATACCATAAATGCCCCAGGGGAATACAGGATAAAGTTGCGGGGTTTCCCTGTTTTGAATACGTTCCCATTTTTCAGCTGGTAAGATGGTGGTATGACCTGCATATTCACCTAGCGGAATGGGAGGTAAATGTGCAAACATCGTATCCCATTTTGGATTTTTTGCCACCATCATTAACCTTTTCAGGATCGTTTGCATAGCAGCAATAACAGTAGTAGAATTATACGTCATCTTATACGTTTCAGCAGCAGAGGTAGGATAAAAAATATAGTGTCCCTGTGCATCGAATTTGTGATAATGTGCATCATAAAAAGTAAGGCAGCTATCTATAAAAGGAAGATATTGCTGAATACTGATTCCTTCATATTGCTGCCGGTCCAGCATCATCAGGCAAAACTCAAACACTGTTTCCCATTCATACTCCAGCCATTTGTTATATTCTACCCCGGGATCAGTACCTGCTGGACGTTTGGGATGATACTCCGTTATATTAGGCAGACCGAAATTTTCTATCTGCTCTGTAAAGCAGGCCCCACCATGATGCCAATAGACCTGACTGCGCAAAGAGGCATTGTGCAGTATACGGAGATAAAAATCAAATTGTCCTTTCAACATATCCCCATCTCCATTTTTCAACATAGGAAAATACACGAGCCGTTGGTTCTGTGCGGTCATAGTTCCACCACCCCAGGCACGAAAATCAGGAGAGAAATGTTTACTGCTATCCACATAACAGGGATCAAATGTGAATAAGCCCCCATTGAATTTTGTAGGCCAGTCGCCATATGCATTGCAGGCCAGCTGATACCTGAATAATGCATAGTTCCGGCCTATAGCCTCATTATGAATATAGCTTCGGTTCCAGAATTGCTGCCACCATGCGATACTGTTTTGTTGTACAACAGGTAATCGCATCAATGCCTGCAACTGCTGCTTCCATTCATGTAAAGTATTCGTCTGCGCTACATGCAACCCAATCGTTATCTCCTGCGAACGCACGGGTTCCGGCGTCTTTAACCCCCATGCACGATATTTTGTATCTGCATACTGACCGTTAGAAATAGCACCTGCTACCATTTTCCTGCCCTGCATCCTCCCTCCGAAAGTATTGTTACGAATAGGATTATACAATTGCTCCTTCACAGCAGACATCCCCTCCATTCGTACGGTATAATCAAAAGCATCTTCTATATCAGCTTTGTTCCGATGATAAAAAACCACTCCCTCCTTCACAAAAGCAACCGAATCTTTATACGTTATAACCGGAAACGCCTGCAACACCTTATAAGAATTCGCCCTGCACTCTACCGCATCCGTCATCAAATGATCGTCGTATCTCCATGACTCATAAGCAACACTCATATTTACCGGCTGCTGACTCTCCATATTTACATGTACTACCGGATGAAACACATCTACCCACAACACGATTTTCACGCCTCCCCCGCTCACAATTACACTTCCATCTTCCAGCCGTAACTCCTGTTTAAAATCTCCCTTATCAAAAGGCTGACCGGACACATGGACTCTTACCCTGCCTAATTTGAGCATGGCATTATTCTCATCGAAAGTTCCGCTACGTGATAAATAAAACAGGAGGTCCCCCTTCTCTACCCACACATTTAAACCAATATCTCCACCTCCACAGGGCATGGATTCACCGGAGTGATGGCTTTGTGTGTTCCATATAAACTGGGCATTGGCTGCAAATGAGATAAGTAATAAACAGGATAACAAAAATCTATATAACATGGAATTGATTGTAAATGCTACACTTAAAAATACAGCATACCGTTCAAAAATCAAATCTCCTGCTGTAAGCTATGTAACATTTCCCCTGATAAAACCAACTGAATTTCCTCCTGTCATTTTCTAATTCCTCAACATTACGCTGAGCGACCCCTGCCGCCCCACTCAATAAAATACTTTTTTGTCTTTTATTATTTCCCCCTATCTTTGCGCTATGTTCTCAAAAACATGCGAATACGGCATCAGGGCAATGATCTATATTGCAAAGCAGTCCAAAAACAACGTCAAGGTAGGCGTCAAGGACATTGCTGCGGGTATATCCTCCCCTGAATACTTCATCGCCAAAATCCTGCAGGAACTCACCAGAAAAGGACTCTTACTCTCCTTCAAAGGCCCCACAGGCGGCTTTTACCTGGACGAAAAAGCCCTGCAATGCTCTATCGCTGATATAGTGAGAGCCATAGATGGCGACAAAATCTTCTCCGGCTGCGGACTCGGCCTGGATTACTGCTCGGAATCCAAACCCTGCCCTATCCACCACGAGTTCAAAAAGATCAGAGAAGACATGTCTAATATGCTAAACAATACCAAGCTGGACGAGTTTCACGAAAAACTGGCCAAAGATATTGGGTTCCTGAAACGCTAACATTTTTTTTATACTAATAAAGGACAAAAAGGTATTAAATTATGCTGACCGATATAACAACCGAAGAAGACATAAAACAACTGGTGCATACCTTCTATGCCAGAGTAAGAGAGGACAATATCATAGGTCCCATCTTCAACTCCCGCATCCACGACTGGGATACGCACCTGCAGAAACTGTGTAACTTCTGGAGTACACTTTTGCTCTATACCAAAACGTATGAGGGCGATCCAATGAGTGTACACCGCGGAATGGCTATCGATACTGTGCATTTCAACACCTGGCTTTCCATCTTTAATAAAACAATAGATGACCTGTTCGCTGGTGAAACAGCACAGGCAGCCAAAAACAGGGCACAGAAAATATCGGTTGTCATGCAACACGTCGTATCCCGCCCGGCATAATAACACATCTCTACTTATCTAAATTCATTAAAAATGACCGTACGAAAACTATGGATAGGCCTTGCCATGGTCTTACTATCCAGCTTTGCCGTATTAATTTACTTTGGCAGAGACATTTATCACCAGCTTCCTCCTATCCCGGATAAAGTCACAGACGAATCTGGTAATGTGCTCTTCACAGGACAGGATATCCGCGACGGACAAAACGTATGGCAATCTATCGGCGGCCAAACCGTAGGTAGCATATGGGGCCATGGTAGCTATATCGCCCCTGACTGGACCGCAGACTACCTGCACAGGGAATCAACCATTATGCTGAAGGCAATCGCAACAGCCGACCAAAAAGATTATACTCAACAGCCTGATGATATACAGGCAATGTACCAACAACGACTCAAAAACATTATCCGTAAAAATACCTTCGATGCTGCGACCAACACCATCGTGTTTGCACCTGCGAGAGTAGCCGCTTTCAACGAACTCTCCACGTATTACGGCAACCTGTTCATGCGTGAAGGTGATCCTGTTTTCGCCAAACTCCGTGAACAATACGCTATTCCAGGTAATTCCATCAAAGACCCTGAACGCATGCGTAAGATGAATGCATTCTTTGCATGGTGTACCTGGGTTTGTATTACTGAACGTCCTGGTGGAACAGTGAGCTATACTAACAACTGGCCCGGTGATGAAACCGTGGGCAATGTACCGTCATCCTCCCTGCACCTCTGGTCAGGATTCAGTGTGTTACTGTTACTGGCATGTACCGCACTGCTCATTTTATACCATGCACGCAACGCAGAAGAGCATCCCACTATCCTACCAAATGAAGATCCGTTGCGCCATACCGTGATTACACCATCTATGAAGGCGACGTTAAAGTACTTCTGGATCGTAAGTGCCCTCATCATCGTACAGATGCTGGCGGGTGTGATCACGGCTCACTATGGCGTAGAAGGCAATGCGTTCTATGGATTACCATTAGATAAATTCCTGCCCGCGTCCGTATCACGTAGCTGGCACGTACAGTTAGCCATTTTCTGGATTGCCACTTCCTGGCTGGCTACAGGGCTGTACATCGCACCTGCTGTATCGGGCTATGAGCCTAAGTTCCAGCGCCTGGGTGTAAACATCCTGTTCGGTGCATTGCTCATCGTAGTGGTAGGTTCCCTGATCGGACAGTGGTTAGGTGTGATGCAGAAATTAGGATTAGTAGACAACTTCCTGTGGGGGCATCAGGGTTATGAATATATTGAACTGGGAAGAATATGGCAGATACTGTTGCTCGCAGGTCTTGTGATCTGGCTGGTTCTGATGCTGAGAGCACTGTTGCCTGCATTGCGGAAGAAAGATGAAAGCCGCCACCTCCTTACCCTCTTCGTCATCGCTTCTATTGCAATTGCTGTGTTCTATGCTGCAGGGTTGATGTATGGCAGACAGACACACATGGCGGTTGCAGAGTACTGGCGCTGGTGGGTAGTGCACCTGTGGGTAGAAGGTTTCTTTGAGGTGTTTGCCACAGTGGTGGGGGCTTTCCTTTTCTGCCGGCTAGGATTGTTACAGATCAAACCTGCTACAACAGCAGTACTTTTCTCTACCATCATCTTCCTCTTCGGTGGTATCATCGGTACCTTCCACCACCTGTACTTCAGTGCTACACCTATCTCTGTGCTGGCGCTGGGTGCGACTTTCAGTGCACTGGAAATTGTGCCGCTGGTGGTGATTGGTTACGAAGCTTATCATAACTATACACTGAGTAAGTCAACACCATGGATCAATGCATACAAATGGCCGATCTACTGTCTGGTAGCCATGTGCTTCTGGAACTTCCTCGGTGCTGGTATCTTTGGTTTTGCGATCAACCCTCCTATCGCATTGTATTACATTCAGGGTCTGAATACTACCGCTGTACATGGTCACGCTGCATTGTTCGGTGTGTACGGTATACTGGGTATTGGTCTGATGCTGTTTGTGCTCAGAGGTTTATATCCTGACAGGCAGTGGAATGATAAATTGCTGGGTTGGTCTTTCTGGCTGACGAATATAGGTCTGCTGGTGATGGTAACTGTGAGCATGCTGCCAATGGGCATCCTGCAGGCAATTGCTTCCATACAACATGGTTACTGGTATGCGAGATCTGCGGAGTTTATGCATACAGATACAATGCAGACACTGCGCTGGTTAAGAGTACCAGGCGATATATTACTGGCAGCAGGTGAATCTCTGCTGGTGATTTTTGTAATTGGATTGAAGACCGGATGGTCTTTAAAAGAAGAGCGTTAAAAGATGCAATGCCTGCTGCAGGATCTCCTGCGGCAGGCTCTTTTTCTATTTGTAGAGATACAAATTGAAAGCTTTTTTTGAAGTGGTAGTTTCCACCCTCTGATTTGAGAGATATAAATTGACACCTTTTCTTTGAAGTATCATTAACCCACCCTCTATTCACCTGTTGAACCGAAGATTAAATTCCCTTCTTTCTATTGCGATTATCCACACACACAATCACTTATTGATGTACAACTTCGTATCGTAAGTAATCGTCACTTCCCCGTCCCGCTGATTCGCCTCAAACAGCTCCGTCAATGCCTGCATCATCTCCTCATAATTCTTCTGCCCCGGTTGCGGCATATAAGAAGAACTCAACACCTGCCCTTTCAACCCTTCAAAATCAAGCTGCTGGCTATGCCTGAAGTAATGTACTTCCATCTCAGCAGGGGCAAAAAATGCGGTTAATTCCGGCTCATGTGCCTTCCTGATTTCATGGTAATCCGTACCGTACGTTGCCTTAATATCTTCATACCCTTTATCAAATGAAGAATCCAGCGTACGCAGATTCCATAACAACGCCGCATGACCACCAGGTAACAGTATACGGTCAAATTCCCTGCGTGCCACAACAGGATCGATCCAATGAAAAGCCTGTGCTACCGTAATGAGTTGCACCGACTGATCTGGTAACCCCGTAGCTTCACCTGATCCATTAATAGAAGAAAAACCAGGATACCCGTTCAACTGCGCTTCTGCCGCCTCCCGCATCTTTGCATTCGGCTCTATGGCATACACTGTCCAACCTTTCTTTAACAACAATTCTGTAAGAATACCTGTACCGGAACCAATATCTGCAATAGCTGCATCACTTGCCAATCCGGCTTTTGCCCGTAAAAATTCAATCAATGCATCAGGATAGGTAGGCCGATACTTTTTATAGTTGTCTACCCTGTCTGAAAATCTTTCCTTTGAGTTAAACTTATCTACAGCTGCCATATTGTGTCAGGTTTTATGCCCAGATATACAGTATTTCCCTTCTTAGGTATTGCTATTAAATCTGTAGTCCTTATCATGAGGGAACCTCCCGGTACTTTTACATCAATCTCATAAGCATTCCCCATGTAATTCACTTCGGCTACAAGCCCTTTAATTCCGGATTTATACCCAAACTGCAAATTCTCAGGCCTGATAAATACTTTCTTATCGCCGGTGAGCTCCAGTACTTTCGGATCTACCAGATTATAAGGGCCGAACAATCCGGCTGTATATTCATCTACAGGGTGATTATATACTTCCTCCGGCGTACCTTTTTGTACAATCAATCCATCCTTCACTACCAGGATTTCATCTGCCCATGACAGGGTATCCTGTGGATCATGTGAAACAAGCAGACAAGTCAGGTCAAGTTTCTCTCCAATTTCCTTCATCACTGTTTTCAGGATCTGTTTATGTGAATAGTCCAGATTGGAAAAGGGTTCATCCAGCAGGAACAAGCGAGGGTTACCAATTAACAAACGGGCCATGGCTACGCGTTGTTTTTCACCACCTGACAGCTCATCGGTTCTTCTCTTCATCAGGTGACTGATCCGGCAAATGTGGTAGAGTTCTTCCGCTTCTTCCTCCGTCATCTTATTAGCATATTCCAACACTTCTTCTACTCTATAGTTCAGGCGCAGTTCATAGTGCTGGCTCAGGTAAGCGATACCGGGTTCACCAGGGAGCAGTCTTTCGAATGGGCCTTTCACCCGGTTATTTTCAAAGCGTACTTCCCCTTCATCTGCCTGCAACAATCCGGCTACAATTTTCAGCAAGGTACTTTTTCCGGAACCAGAAGCACCCACAATTGCAATCTGCTGGTGCTTTTCCTGCACAAAATCAATACCTTTTAAAACCAATTCTCCATTCACTTGTGTACGGATCCCTGTTACTGTTAAAAAACTCATAATAAACAAAAGTAAAAGAAATCTACAATTAATTCCCCCCTTTACAAACCCAGCGTTTATCATTCGGGGTACTTTTATCGATGACCAATGAAAAGATAACAATAGGAAAAACAGGGTTACAGGTTCCTCCTCTTTTTAAAGCTTTTGTTAAAAAATCGTTGCTGCCAGCAACAGGAGCGATTTTTTTTGCCCGGTAAAAATAATTTTCAGTTACTTTGCAATACAAAGCACTTTCATTCATATGAAAACAAGTACCCAATGGATTGCTCATTTTGAGCTCAATGCCACCAAACACCGGGTCGACTGGTCGGTTCCTCCCAATATTACTCCTGCGGAACTGGAGCCTATACTCCGCTCCCTGCAGGCCTGGCAGCTGGGCGAAACCTCCGATGGTAGTCACCTGTTGCGCACCGCCTCCAATTATGCCTGGAGGATCAAGGATCCTTCTTATATTACTGCTGTACAGCTATTTATCAAAGAGGAGCAAAAGCATGGTAACAACCTCGGCCGCTACCTCGATGCCATTCACCAGCCACGGGTAAAGTCTGACTGGGGCGATACCTTGTTCAGAAAGTGCCGTTATTTCAATACCAGTATGGATCTCTGGACGCTGACGGTGCTCACGGTAGAGAGCGCCGCCCAGATTTTTTACCAATCGTTGAAAGATGCCAGCAATTGTACGCTGCTAAAGCAAATTTGCACAGATATCCTCATTGACGAGGCACCACATATTGAATTCCAGACAGAACGACTCGCTATATTATTCAGGGACAAGTTTGTGTTTTATCGTCCTTTCTGGCGTGGGTTTTATCATGTTTCGTTCTTTTCTGTTGCAATTGTTGTGTGGTTAGGGCATCGTAAATTATTCAGGGCAGGCGGCAATACATTCACGTCGTTCATAGATAAGATGACGTATAAATATCATAAGACCATTGCCAGAGTAACATCTCCCGTGCCACATCCGCGCTATATGGCTGTACCATCATTGCAGTCTGAAACCGTAAATTAAAGATTTGAAAAGCCTAACCATTATGTTAAAAAGAATTTCTCCGCTCGAAAAAATGCTGGCTGTTGCCATTGCTTTTACTATGGCATTGCTGGTAGTACGCGTGCTTCGTTACCACGACAATGTGTATATTTTCTATATCTGGAATACATTTCTGGGGGTACTCCCATTATTATTTAGCCGCAGGCTGGCGGGGCTTTCGGGCATTAATTTACGGTCGATTGCCACAATGGCCTGCTGGCTGGTATTCTTTCCGAATGCGGCTTATATGGTGACCGATATTTTTCATTTTAGTGAAAGGCCACCGGTGCCGTTGTGGTATGATTTGCTGATTGTTTCATCTGCGGCATGGAATGGGTTGTTGCTGGGGATCATCTCATTGATGCAGGTGGAGCATTTCCTTGTCAGGCACCTGAAAGGGCTGTGGGTGAAAGTGATCGTGTTAGTAAGCTTTGTGCTGTGTGGATACGGGGTATATATAGGCCGTTATCTGCGGTTCAATAGCTGGGATGCGGTGACGAATCCGGAGACGTTGTTTTTTACGGTGGCGGGCCATTTGTTCAAGCCGTATAATCACCTGGGGGCATGGGCTTTCAGTATTGGCTTTGGCGGGATGTTCGGGATTATTTATTATACTTTGCAGCAATTGCACCATCATAAGAAAAGCGCCCCTCAGCACGAGGGACGCTTTTCTTTATCTTAATCATGTAAGTCGTAGTTACACTAAATTGGTCAATTGCATTTAATGTATCAGCCACCTCTTTTTGAACCGATGTACTGACCTACCTGGCACCTTTTCCATATCAGCATTTACATCCAATTCAAGGTGCTTGCTGCAGGCATTAATGCCCTGACTTCACTGACGTCATTTCCAGGTTCTTGAACCGTTTCATACAATAGAATCCGAAATTCAGCACTACTGCATAACAGAGCAACGGAACAACCAACGCATATTGTACCCCGATTGCATCTGCCAGTGCTCCCTGTATCACGGGCATAATAGCACCACCCAGGATCGCCATCACCAACAGGGAAGATCCCTGACTGGTATAGGTACCCAGCTTTGCAATCGCCAGCGTATAGATATTAGAGAACATGATAGAGTTGAAGATACCGATACCCACTATGCTGAACATCGCAATTTCTCCTTTGTTAATGATGGCACTTGCCAGCAGGAACATATTGACCAGGGAGAAAATAACCAATGTACGTGCAGGAGCGGAACGCCCTACCAGGAATCCTACAAAGTTCAATGCAATAAAAATCAGGAAGAAACTGATTTGTTCAAATGGCATACCTACCAGCAGGTAAATCACCCCGAACACTGCCAACGCAGTCACCAGCATATAGGCTGCTTTTCTGGCCTGACTCATTGTATGACTCAGGGAGATCGCACCTACGAAACGACCGATCATCGCTCCACCCCAATAGATCGCCAGGTATTTTTTGGCTTCATTTTCGTGCAAACCAGCGATATCCTGCAGACCCAGGAAGCTAATCATAAAGCTACCCACGGCTACTTCTCCACCTACATAACAGAAAACAGAAAGGATACCTCTTTTCAGCTGCGGAAACTGTAATACACCCAGTCCTTTAGGCTGGTTTTCTTCGTCCTGTGCAAAATTTGGCAGTTTTACACGCCAGATAAGCAGGGCTACCAGCACGAGGATACCTGCAAAGATCAGGTAAGGAATTCTCGTTGCCGCAGCACTAAAACCACCACCTGGATCCTTGAACAGCTCAAATATCAGGTGACCACCTAATATAGGCGCTATCGTAGTACCGAATGAGTTAAACGCCTGTGTGAGGTTCAATCTGCTGGAAGCACTATCTTCCGGTCCCAGCAATGACACATAGGCATTCGCGGTAATCTGCAATACGGTAAAGCCCAGACCCAGCACAAACAATGCGCTCAGGAACAGACCATACATTCCAAAAGTAGCAGCTGGCAGGAATAATACGCAACCCAGCGCTGACAGGATAATACCAAAGATTATCCCTTTCTTGTACCCCACCTTGTTTACAGGGTCCCCGTTGTAATAGGAAATAATGAAATAGATCAGCGAACCGATAAAATACGCACCGAAGAACGCAAACTGCACCAGCATCGATTTAAAAAAGGTGAGCTGGAACAACTCCTTCAGGTAGGGGATCAAAATATCGTTCATACACGTGATAAATCCCCACATAAAAAACAATAACGTGATCGTGATCAGTGGAATTGCATTGTTTCCTTTCTTGTGATTGTTCATAACCCGGACTTACGTTTCTTAGTTAAAGTTGGCAAAACACAAACATACGGCTATCTAAATCATTTTTATCAAAAAAAGAGTCAGAAACTTTCACAATCATATAAGTTTACCGGCCATAGAAACGAGAATCAGTCAATTCCCCCCGCAAAATCATCACTAATGTTAAATCTATTTATCTTTGTCGTATGCGGAATACTGAGATTGAAAAAGCCAGCGAGGCGTTATGGAAAAATGCCCTACCTCACCTATCTGTCGACTGTGTCGTTTTCGGCTATCACCAGGGCAGCTTCAATGTGCTGTTGGCCAGAATGAAAGGAGATGACAAGTGGATTCTCCCAGGCGGTTATATCCAGAAAGCGGAATCGATTGACGATGCGGCTAAGCGAATCCTCTTCGAACGAAGTGGCGCTGAGAAAGTGTTTCTGGAAGTATTTGGAGTGTTTGGAGAGCCCAATCGCTCGGAAGATTACTTTGTGGAGTATGATGACAACCTCTGGCATAAAATGCGTTTTGTGACCATTGGGTATTATGCCGTGATCGATCAGTCGCAGGTGACACCTGTTCCTGATATGTACAGCGATGCCTGCGAATGGATGCCGGTCTATGAATTGCCTGAAATGGTCATGGATCATAAACAGATCATCGAAAAGGCACTGGAGAAATTAAGGGATCAGCTGTATCATAAGCCGATCGGGTATAACTTATTGCCGGAGATCTTCACCTTGCCACAACTGCAAGCCCTCTACGAGAAGATTATGAATCAGAAGTTCAACAGGGGGAATTTCTATAGGAAGATTATGAAGGAGAATATCCTGATTAAGCAGGGAGAAGCCAAGACAGGGGGTGCGCATAAAGCGCCGCATCTGTATAAGTTTGATCCGGCGATTTATACGAAGTAATTACATGTCATAAAAGTCAGGTTTACCTATTTCAACCCGCATGACAGGCTAATGGCGATCAGGCCTGTTACGGAGATACGTGTGTATTAACTCTATTCCTGCCCATATCTGTTACCAACATTTTGAATAATGATATTCAAATTTGCACTTCATCCTGCTACAATATCTCTGGTGGCAAATTGAAGAAATTAATAAAGTAACTTCCCTTCCGCAATATGTTCCGGCAAGTGCATGTCCACAATTTAATATTATATCCTTAACTGGACTGGCACAGTAGTAGCTGTACATTTGTATATGACAACTCTTTCACAACGTAGCGCCGGTATACTGCTCCATATTACTTCATTGCCCGGGCCATTTGGCACAGGCGATTTAGGCCCATCCGCCTATCAGTTCGCAGATCAGCTGCATTTGGCCAGACAACGTTATTGGCAGGTACTTCCCGTCAATACGTTGCACCCTGCACACTTATCGCCTTACAGCCCGATCAGCAGCATGGCAGGAGAACCCTTACTGATTAGCCCGGAATTGCTGGCAGAAGAAGGGTTATTAACACCCGCCCAGCTCAGTAAGTGCCACCTGCCCATTTCTGACAAAGCTGATTTTGAAAATGCTATTCCCATCAAAACCGCGCTGTTAGAAATTGCTTACCTGAATTTCGTACAGACGCAGGACCAGTCAGCGTTCGAAGCTTACTGTGCACAGGAGGCAGCATGGCTGGATGAATTCACGGAGCTCCCAAGAGAGAAGTGGTACCAGTTTAAATTTGACCAGCAGTGGGCAGCACTCAAAACCTATTGCAATGAAAAGGGGATCCTTCTCTTTGGCGATCTTCCCTTTTACATGCATGGCGATGCTGTCGATGTAAAAGCCCATCCATCCTTCTTCAATTCCGAAGGTGCCGGTGGTGTGCCACCCGACTACTTCAGTGAAACAGGGCAATGCTGGAATGTACCTGTGTACAATTGGGAAGCCCTCAAAGCGGATAACTACAGCTGGTGGATACGCAGGATGCAACGTAATCTCTTACGATTCGATGTGATTCGTCTTGATCATTTCCGGGCTTTTTCCGCTTATTGGGAAATTCCTGCAGGCGAGACAACAGCTGTGAATGGGCAGTGGAAACCCGGGCCTGGTGCAGATTTATTTAACGAATTTCAGCAACTCTTTCCCACTATGCCCTTCATAGCTGAAGACCTGGGTACAATAGATGAACCCGTGAGGGAGCTGCAGGCACAATTCAAATTAAAAGGCATGCGGGTGCTACAGTTTGGATTTGGTGATGATATGCCACAAAGTGATCATGCTCCGCATCACTTCATTGCAAATGTAGTGGCAGTAACAGGTACGCATGATAATAATACGTCTCGTGGGTGGTATGAGGAAGATGCAGATCGGAAAACAAAATTGAACCTCCGGCAATATACGGGTTTGAAAATAGCGGCTAAGAAAGTACCTCGTATTTTGAGCAGGATGGCTTATTCTTCAGTGGCGGATATTGTGATTATTCCTATGCAGGATGTGTTAGAATTATCGGGGGGGGCACGTATGAATCATCCTTCGGGTAGTAGTAAGAACTGGAAATGGAGAATGCTGCCGGGGCAGTTCAAAAAGAAGAAAATAAAGCGGTTGAGAAAATGGGTGAAGCTATATGATCGCTGGCAATAGGAGGATAGTCTTGAATGATACGGATAAGGTGGTGTTTAAGGACGTGAAGTCAGTGCTGGGTAGCATAGTATGAATGTGGAGGGAGGGAAACTGAAAAAAAATGAAAAATTAAAAAGGGCCTGACTAAAAGCAGGCCTTTTTGCAATTTATAATTTGAGGATTTGGAGAATTTACAATTCTCATTCCTTATCAAGCATCTATTTTGTTCTCAACAATTCAACTGGCACTGGATTATTCTTCATAAATTCCTTTGCCTTTTCAAATTGTTTAATAAAAAATGGACTCTTCTTTGGATCTGGCAGATAAAAATCTTCCTGATCAGATAAGGGTTCGTTTTTGTCTTTGACTTTTTTGGAAAATTTTGTCTTCATAATTTTTCCCTGTTTAAACAAATTTACAATTATTTTTTAATTACCAGAAACACCGCATAATTCATAGTGGATTGGAACGTCTGCCACTTATTGTCTTTGTAACCCAGAATATTGAAATGAGATTCTATTTCTCTTTTATAAGCATTAATCCCCATTTGATAAAGTCTGGTTCTTGATGGTGTGCTACCTACTGCATGAATTGCAATCTTTTCATAAGGTTCAGTAAAATCAAGTACTGTACCAGCCACCGTGGCTAATACTTTTAGTTTATCTTCATTATTTGAGACTGTCAGATCACTATAAGTATCTCCAACTTCGTCATAGTCTCCAAAGCCAAGGTTGAATAATGGTATACCATCTGCTAGTGTACCCACCATTTCATAGGTCACCATTTTCTTAATAGCTCCATTCGGGCCTATACTTTTAAATTTAAATTCTGCGGAAATGTTGGTTTTTATATAAGGATATTTCTCTGTATTCATAAGGCTACAAATGTAGGCTGGGCAATCAACTTGTCGTTCATTCATTTTCATTCATTCCTGCCGTAACATCGCCGTATTCATTACAAATAACACAGTTTTATTTCCTAATATTTTTTTGTTATTCTGAAAACTCACAAATCATTTCATTTAAAAAAAAGAGGCCAGTAAAATAGATTTTACTGGCCTCTTTTTTTACCCGTTAATTTCACTCTGGTCAGTATGACCAAAATTTAAATCCGGTTATTATTATTTACAACGCCGTTATCTGCCACTGCTGATTCGTTCCGCTATTCCAATTCCACTGTATCACCGTCCCGCCATTTGCCGTAGACGCCGCATTCACATCCAGGGAAAACCCACTATTCCTATTCAACACCTTATAATACCCAAACCCAATATCAACCACCTGCCACTGCTGATTCGTACCTCCGGAATAATCATACTGTATAATCCCCGTACCCGCCGTAGTCGAAGCCCCATTCACATCCAACGCCTTCCCACTATTCCTGTTAATGATAGACTGATAATTACCACTCAATGCATTAAACGTCCACTGCTGATTCGTACCACCCCAATAATCCCACTGGTCAATCGCCGCACTATTCGCAGTAGATTGATTATATACCTCCAACGCCTTACCACTGTTCTTATTAACAACCTTGTAATAAGCTCCCGAAGTAAACGATGCATACGGCGGAGTTATCGTTCCCGTTCCCCACGCATATTTCAACCGCGTAAGACCCGTGGTATTATTCGTTGTCAATGCTGAACCGGTAGCAGTAAACATACTATAACTATCCCCTGTTCTCAACCCAGGCCAATACACACATCCCACACCTACATCATGCAACGAATTCGTCATCCCCTGCAAATAGGTATTATTCACATTGGATCCCGGTGCACCTGTATAATTTGTTCCATCTGTCATCACCGTACCAAATTCTGTCACGATCGTCCTCGTAGGATAAGCCAATGACTTCACGGGCTGCTCCCAATCAGCTGTAGTCGTCTTGCTGGTTTCAAACCAGGTGTAATCATGGAATGAAAAGAGACAACTGTCAAACCGGGTATCAGCACCAATAGAATTTACATCAGTGGAGTATCCTGCCCCGTCCAATACGAACCGGTTTTTAGGCACCCCAGGATAACGGGTAATAAACGTGTTGTAAAGCGTTTTTAAATTAGCCACACTATACCCATGCGGCTCATTGAAAAACTCAAAATACACCAATGTGTTTGATCTGTAATTCGCCACAATCGTGTCCCACATCTGCCAGAATGTAGTCGTGTTGTCGATCAGGCCATCGCGGGAGGAAGAGCCCTCCCAATACCCTAAGAGCACCTTCATGTTCTTGGACGTCGCCTTGTCGATAGCACCCTTATAAGTAGACCAGAAAGTACTGACTACCGTAGCTGGATTGACTGGCATCCGCACGGTGTTGGCACCGGCAGCAATGAAGCCATTGAGAATATAGTCAGCTTTTGTTTGCATACTGGCATATGTATCCGTAGATACAGTGCCTGATAAGATCAATGCGTCATCTGCAAAGTTATCCCGGCTGTCAGCCCAGTTAACACCTTTGAAATCGCTGGAGGCCACAGCAACGGCTACTACAGCAGAGGAGTTGTTAAGCTTCAGTGACGACAGATCTGCCTGTTCTTTATTGCAGGCAAAGGCGAGCATTGCGCTCGCAATGAGGGTTAATTTGGTTTTCATGAACGTGAGAATTAATTGTATAATTTACAATTATTAATTGACCTTACAAAGGGGTTTTTATTTAATAAAAGAAATTTCAGTTCCCCGGGGAAAATTGAAGGCTAAATTTCTCAAAACGACCATCCCGGAATGACTTACCGAATTCCAAAACGTTTCCTACATTTGAAATATGCTACACGATCCGGACTTCAACAAACTCGTCTTCGACATCGCCCGCGCCATTCCCAAAGGCCGCGTCACCTCTTATGGTGCTATCGCCAAAGCCCTCGGTAAAGGAAACCTTTCCCGCATGGTAGGCCGTGCCATGGGATTGGTGGATGGCGTGAAACCAGCTGTCCCTTTTCAGCGTGTCGTAAACAGCCAGGGGCAATTGACCGGTGATCCCAGAGGGATTGCCAACAGGAAGAAATTGTTAGAGAAAGAAGGTGTAGAAGTCAAAAACGATAAGGTGGTGAATTTTAGACATATCTTCTGGGACCCATCTGAGGAGTTCGACATATAGACCGGACAATACGCAATAAAATAGAGATCGACTTCATTGAAAAAGGAAAGGAGATTTCTCGTTTGGGTGTAAAAAACAATATAGGTACAATCCCCTCCCGACAAATAAAAAAGGAGCTGTATCAAAAGTAATCTGAAGAAGTTGAGAATTGCGTAAACAAAAACGCTCTTCATCAGTACCCGAATAAAATCAGATAAAAATTACTGTTGATTCAGCCCCCTATTTGGCCTGCGGCCGGCAAACTACATACTATCTCGTTACCGTCACACTTCCTGATTGCTCAATATGTTTCCCCTCTGAAGTAATCGCGCTAATCATATACACATAAGTCCCTACCGGCGCCTGCTGACTCTTCTGCCATCCATTCCAACCCTCGCTAATATCATGCGTCTCAAATACCAACTGCCCCAACCTGTTAAACACCCGCATACTAAATGCCACCGGTATATCAGACGTCTTCACCCTAAACAAATCATTCACCCCATCCCCATTCGGTGAAAACGCCGTAGGCAAAATATAAAAGATCTTACAATCCGGATTCAAACCCAAATACACCTGCGCGCTTCCTGCACAACCACCACCATCCGTACCCGTTACTGTATAACTAATATCTCCTCTAAATGTTGCCTTCACATGATCCCCCTTATCAGAAGACAACAAAGCAGCAGGACTCCACTCATATGTCTCTGCACCCGCCGCTCTCAATGTCACCGTATCATTGATACATAACATCTCCATTACCGGTGTTACCGTTATCTCCGGCGCCAATCCAACCGTTACTACCTTCTCTACCTTCCCTTCACATGCCCCATCGTAGGTGGTCAATGTCACCGTATAATCTCCCGGATCACGCCAGGTTACCTCATAAGGCCCGGGATCATCTCCCGTCACATCGATCGCATTATAGAAATTCCAGGTATAAATAGCCGTACCGGATCCATCAGGTATTAACGTCACCTTCATTGGCGTACCCGCACATCCCCCACTCGTCGTAAAATCTGCTTCCGGACTCTTCACCACCGTTACCGTCAATGGCGCCCTCGCACTTTCACAACCATCCGTCTGACTCACATAATAAGTAGTCGTTCCCGTTACCAATGAAGAAGGTGTAGGTGCCGTTGCTGAACCCGTACCACCCGTAGCAGTTGTATACCACAACAAGTTTGTACCCGTTGCTGACAACGGCTCCACCGTTGCATATTGACAAAGTTTCAACGATCCTACCACTGGCGCACTCGTTGTCTTAATCGTCACTGCCAAAGCTGCCCGATCACTCTCACATCCCACCGTCTGCGATACATAATAAGTCGTGGTTCGCGTACTCAGTGTAACAGGTATCGGTGCTGTTGCAGATCCCGTTCCACCGGTGGCCGATGTATACCAGCGTAATGAAGTACCCGTTGCCGTTAATTGTGGTACCGCTTCATTCAGGCAATATTCCAGGTCACTCACCACAGGTAATGCCGGTTGTGCACTTACCGTCACTTTCAGCGTAGCCCGCTCACTCTCACAACCACCCGCATCCTGCTGTGTTACGTAATAGGAAGTTGAACCCACACTGCTTGTAGCAGGTGTAGGTGCTGTAGAAGTGCCTATACCTCCCGTAGCGGTTGTATACCACATCAAATTGGTGCCTGATGCTGATAACATATTCACTACCGCGTGCTGGCAATAAGTCAAATCATGTGTAATAGGTGGCGTTGCCTGGCTACCAATGGTCACCGTCAATGCCGCCCGATCACTTTCACAACCCACTGTCTGCGATACATAATAAGTCGTCGTTCCATTTGCCGTTGTGGAAGGCGTAGGTGCTACAGATGTACCTGTACCCCCGGTAGCCGAAGTATACCAAAGCAAGGAAGTACCCGTTGCCGTCAAGGGAGCTGCTGCAGATCCCATACAATAGGTTACATCCATCACCGCTGGTGCCGCAGGCGCAGCATTCACCATCACATTCAGCGGTGCACGATCACTCTCACAACCTACATTCTGTGATACATAGTAAGTCACCGTACCCTGCAATGCTGTAGATGGCGTAGGGGCTACCGTAGTACCTGCTGCCGCCGCAATAGAAGTATACCACATCAGATTGGTACCTGTCGCCGTCAGGGGTGCTGCCGTAGCTCCCTGGCAATAAATTATGTCAGTAACCAGGGGCACCGGCGGATTACTCGTCACTGTCACCTTTATCGGGGTACGTGCGCTCTCACAACTTCCTGTTTCCGTCTGTGTCACATAGTAATAAGTCGTACCATTCACACTTGTATTAGGCGTAGGTGCCACCGTAGTACCAGTTCCTCCGGATGCATATAAATACCATGTCAGGTTAACACCCGTTGCTGTCAGCTGGGAGGCAATTGCCCCCGTACAATAAGTGACATCTGCTACTACGGGTGCCGCAGAACCCGGCGTCACCGTCACTACAAGTGGAGAACGTGTACTTTCACATCCACCTGATACTGTCACTTTATAGTAAGTCGTGACACCCAACAATGTTGTAGATGGTGTCGGTGCAGTATAATCACCTGTTCCTCCAGTAGCTGTTGTATACCACAGGTAAGAAGTGCTGCTGGTGCCTAGTGGGACTGCCACTGCATTTTCACAATAAGTGACATCTGTAACTACAGGTGCCGCTGGTTGCGCTCTTACATATGCATACACCGATGTTCGATTACTTTCACATTCTCCCGTCACCGTTTGCGTTACATAGTAATAGGTTCCTCCTGTGGCAGTCGTCAGAGGTGTAGGTGCTGTTGAGGAACCAGTTCCTCCTGTCGCGGTCGTATACCAAAGTAGATTATCTCCCGTTGCTACCAGCGGCGTTGCAGTCATATTCTGACAGAAATATTGCGTTGCCGCCGTTGGCGCTGCTGATATCGTTTTTGTCGATTCATAGATCCCCATATCTACCGTCTTCACCACACGAGGATTCCCGTCATAATCTGTTGTACTGCTTCCCACCGCCGGTAAAATCGTTGCATCTATCACCGGCGAACAAGGCGCCACATGAAAATCATAACCAGGACCATCTACAAATTGAGGATCACTGTTAATATTCGTTGCAGGTAAACCTGCATCATCCACATAGATATCACTGTCATGCCAGGTGATATTTGCATCGCTGAAATTAGCAGCATCATACTTCGCACCTACCCTCCAGATGATCGCAAACTCTATGTAAGGACCACCGGTTGCACCATTTGCCAGTGAGTTATACGCCAGATTTTCTCCATTATTCCAAAATACCACATTGTCCATCCAGGGTCTATGTGCAGTCGTAGTACCATCCAGTATATTGGCTATCACCGATCCACTCCCTGATATGGTTGTATTGCCAATGAAGATGCTGTTGTCAGTATAATCATTACCCCAACATGCTCCCTGATAATAAACAGCCATCGCACCACCCGCTGTATGAGCAGTATTGCCGTTAAAGATACATTTAGACACCTTGGTAGCCAGGTAAGGTTGAGCGGTTCCTGTAGCTACTCCCAATATTCCAAGGCCAGCCCCGTAAATCGCATAGTTATTTGTAAATGTACAATTGACAACTATCGCAGCTACAGTAGGTTGTGCAACATCTGCATACAAACTCATACCACCACCGCTGTTGTACTGGCTGGCCGTCAATGAAGGAAATCCATAATCGGCCTGCCCGTCCCGGATCGTGACACCATCCACTGTCGCATTCACGATACGCACTACGTTGTATGAGTTATCGGTGGCAATGCCAGCACTCCCTATATCCCCACTCAATATCGTGACATTGGTTTTCCAGTTCCGCTGTGAAAGCAATACTTCTGTACCAGCAAATCCACCGTAGATCACCTGACTGGGTTTCGGTGCAAATGCAATCGTTCTATCTGCCGTGTTAGTAGGCAGGTAAGTACCCTGCGCCACCCAAAATGTATCTGCCTGGTTTCCCGCAGCTAATGCGGCAGACAGATCATTATACGCCGTAGACCAACTACTTCCGGTGCCAGGTGTTGGATTATTCACATTGACGTAAATACGATTGAAAGAAAATGCCGCTTGCACAGGCAACAATGCAATGATCAGCCACAGGCACAGGCTCGTTAGTTTGGACATCTGTTATCTGATTAAGATTCAGGGTTGTAGAAATGCTTCTAAAATGTTGGCGTTCCCCTTCAGACAAAAGTAAACTAATATTTAGATTAATTTACATTTAATCTCCCTGCTCTCAGTAGCGATTCAGGCAGAATGAATTCCCCCAAAAAGCACCCTGCGACGAGCGATTCTGGGTGAAAACCCAGGATATTATACTGTTCACCAGTTTTGTCCTCAACCTGGCATTGAGATCAATACGAAATAGTAGGGATGATATGCCTGCCAAACAGCCACCAGATTACAAAAAAATGTAGACATTCCTGCCAGATCTGTAACAGCTCTTTTTTCTGAAAATGGATTTTACATGCCCATTGGTGAATTTCCTCTTTCATGAATGTTCTGTTTAATAAATAGCCGGGAGAATATATTGCTCCATCATCTTATCCACCTGCCCATGCGCATAAGGCATATTATAAGCCGTAGCCGTCACTACTATGACAAGATCTTTGAAGATAAAGATCTTATTCCCCCCATTGCCGGAGCAATAATAAGTTTCATGTTGCCCGTATTTTTTATTCCATAACAGGTAGCCATAATATTCATTCTCTCTACCGGTAACGGGTAGTTGATGAGAAAGGCTTTTTTCCACCCATTCAGCAGGGATGAGTTGTTTGTTGGCATAGCATAAACCAAACTTTGCAAAGTCCAGGCTATTCATCCTGATTCCACCAGCAGTGTTGGGGGCATGTTGCGGGGTGTACTGCCATTTGTAGCGGGTAATATGCAGTGGTGCAAAGAGTGTTTTATCCGCATACTTCTCCAGGCCACCGGGAATAATTTTATCGAGGGTGCTTCCTAAAAGCATGACACCAGCTGTAAAATAATGCCATTGTCCATGGTATTTGATCGTATCTACAGGCAGGCCAAGTGTAAATTGCACCCAGTTGTCCGTAGGGTACATGTTTTCTTCATTTCCCGGGGAGTTATTGTCACTGTCATCACCATCAAAAGGAGCACTCATGGTCAACAACTCTCTCAGCGTAATTTTAGATTTTTCTCCTGTGAGCGGATAGAACGCTCCTAAAGTTTGATTTTCTGATTTTAAGTACCCATCCCGAATCGCTAATCCTGTCAATGCAGCTGCAAATGTCTTTCCTACAGAACGCACGTCGTGCAGGCTATCGCGGGCATTACCGTTGAAATATTCTTCGAACAGGATTTTATTGTTTTTGATGGCGACAATGCTGGTAATATGGCGGAATACACCGGCCTCAATTTCACCTTTCAGCTGCTTTATCCGGTTGGTATCGAATTTCTCATGAGAGACAGGTAAGTCTTTGTAAGGTTGTACTTTGGCCAGAGGCAGTGGTACCGCTTTCACTTTCCGCTTTACATACAGCGGAAATTGCCCTTCCGCAATGATCTCCCCTATTCTCAGATCCGGTGCTTTTACATAAGGACGCAATACTATTTTCAAAGTATGAGGTCCATCTGTGAGTGCACTATCTCCCCCGTTGTTCATGAAGCGATACCAGGCAAACTGGCTCCAATACGCTCCTTCATGGTTGTAGTCGATGAGTGGTTTGGTCCATTGCTGCTCATTGGGGTCAGGGAATCCGGGCCATAATTCAGTATGATATACAAGGTGATTATCCACATAAAAGGAGAACTGGTAGTTGCCTTTTTTTGCTAGCGAATCCTGATTGGGAGCCAGTGCTTTCAAATATGCGATCAGTGGTTGTTGCAGGGTCACGGTGATCGATAAGTCTGATTTATTGGTAAACAGCGAATCGCCTTTGAAGAGAATAGACTGGGCATTGAGCTGGCCAGCTATGAATAATAAAACTATTAGCAGGTGTCTTTTCATACTCAAATTTATAGCGGGGGAATTTTTAAAAATAGAACCCTGTTAACATTTTGCGGTAGGCCAGCGGGGTTATTTTCTGCACCTGTTTGAATTGCCGGATAAAATGGCTTTGATCAGCAAATCCACAGGTGGCAGCTATAGCAGACAGGGTCAGGTTTTTATTGCCAAATAAACTGAGGGCTTTTTGCAGTTTCAATTGCCGCTGGTAGTCACTGAGCCGGGTATTGAAGTAAACAGGAAAGGCCCTTGACAGGTGAACGGGATGAATTTCCACGGCGGCCGCCAGTTCTTTCAGGGTGTATAGATGGCTTTCCCGGTCGTCGTGCAATAACTCCCTGAGTTTTCCGGCCCAGGAAGGAAGGTTGTCAGTTTTTATGATGGTACCACTGAATAGTTCGATCAGCAGGGCATCAATAGCGGCACTACAATCCAGTTCCTTGCTCTCCCTGAAGATCCGGTACATCTGCAGTTTTAACCGGGGATCTTTGAGCCGTACGCTGCCTTCGATGAGATTGGAAGGCAGGTCGTATTGCGTAAACCAGTCAGTATTTATTTCAATATGAAACCCACGGGTAAAACCGGGTGGTTTAATATTATAATGGGCATCCTGCCAGTGGTGGAAGAGCAGATCTCCCGGGCCACAATGATACACCTCTTTCTTATTCCCCTCAATGACCTGTCCTTGCAGGATGAACGTGAAGTAAGCATTTTCATGGTAATGCCAGTCTACTTCCGGCAGGGTGTATTCCGTGTCGGTCAGGGTAAGGCCATTTTGCTGTAAGAACTGGTTAGTCTGGCCGAATATCTCACCTGTTTGTCGAGCAAGCATTAATGCCATTAAGGTAAGAAAATATCATATCATTAGCATTATAAGCACACGATATCGACACCTCATTATCGATTGGATAATGAGGTGATAATTTAGTGGTCTTATTTTGTCAATTTAGCGAACTGGTCGGCTAAAAGCTGTATATTCAGTGTATTGTTTTTAACCTCAAATTCATAGCTTATGGCCATTGTAAAAGGCAACATATTACTTCAATTTGTACGCGGCACATTAGGTGACCAGATCACTATCTACGAGCGAAACGACCAGATTATCATGGCGGCCAAGCGCGGAAAATCGAAGAAAAAACCCACGCAGAAACAGCTGGATGTAAGGTGGAAAATGACCCTAGCGAGTGCATATGCGGTGTCTATTCTCAAGGATCCTGAGATCAAGGCTTACTATCAGTCTAAGACCGGCCCGGGGCAGAATGCCTATAATATGGCGGTGAAAGATGCGTTTCATTCCCCCGAAATCCAGAACATTCAGGTAGTAGAAGAGGATACCGTGGTGGTAACTGCGAAAAATGATTTCCGGCTGTCAAAAGTGGAAGTGCAGGTATATGATGCTACAGGAAAGATAGTGGAGAAAGGTAGGGCAGTGCCGGCCAGGAATGGAAAAGATTGGGAATATAAGGTGGCAAGTCTGCCGGAAAAAGGGAAAATAAAGGCCCTTGTGGAAGACTTGCCGGGAAATGTAAGTGAGCAGCAATTGCTGCTGGAATGAGGGTTATATACCTGGTCGTCCTGCAGTGTATTTTTAAACCGTTCCTCAACTGTAGACCACCACACCAGGTTATGCTCATTTATGATAAGTATGTGCAACAATTCCGCCCGGAAAAGCCTTCGCTTCTGCCAACTTCAGGTCTAGTGCTGCTACTACACCATTGAAGATCGGGTATCCTTTGCCTAATATTACCGGATGAATAGCCAGATGGTATTCATCTATCAATCCTGTTGCTATAAGGTTCCGCATAAATCCGGCGCCGCCTATGGCCGAAATCGGCTTGCCTGGCTGGGATTTGAGTTGTTTGATTGCTTCGGCGAGGTCGCCGCTGAATACCTGTGCCTCCGACCAGGAGTTTGTCACACCGCCAGTTGCCTGCCGGGGATCAAAACCTTTTTGGGTAAAAACAGCCTTGGGAATTTCGTTCATGGGAGCGGCAAAAGGACCGGCAGCAGTTGGCCAGTAATTGGCCATGACTTCAAATGATTTTCTGCCCATAATAATGAGGCCTGCTTCCCGGCTTTTTTCAACTGCCCAGGCACTGGAGGTTGCGTCGGACGATTTAAAGATCCAGTCGGCAGCACCGTTGGCGTCGCTTACAAAACCGTCTATAGAGATGGACATTTTCATTATTAACTTGCGCATAACAAAGGATTTAGAATTCAAATGTAGGATGGTATTTTTTTAATGGTGGTGGGGTAAAACGACATTGTAAAGGGGTAAATGCGTCGTACAAGAAATTCCGGGGAATTAATAATGAAAAATGGCTACACTTAAAAACAAACCATCTTTTCAAAATAAAACATTCACAAAAGAGAAAATTCACCAACGGGAATGAAAATCCATTTTCAGAAAAAAGGCCGGAGAATAAATTCCCCGGCCCTCACCTCGTAAAAATTAAAACCGCGATCAATTCCAGCCGCCTCCTAATGCCTGGTAAATATTCACCACAGCATTCATCTGTTGCTTCTTCGTTTCGATCAGCTCAAACTTTGACTCCAACGCATCACGTTGTGTCATTAAAACTTCCAGATATTCTGCTCTGGATGACTTGAATAAATCGTTAGAGATATCTATGCTCTGTGTCAGCGCATCCACCTCTTTCGATTTCAATGCATAACTCTTCTCCAGGTTACCAATTTTAGACAACTGGTTCGTCACCTCCCTATAAGCATTCAGCACCGTCTTCTGATAGTTATACACCGCCTGTATCTGCTTACTGCTCGCTGTTAAATAAGCAGCTTTAATTGCATTCTTGTTCACCAAAGGTGCCACCAAATCGCCCGCCAATGAATACATCAGCGACGCTGGTGTTGAAAACAGGTAACGCGGACTATACGCCTCATAACCAATGCCACCACTCAATCCCAGTGAAGGATAAAACCTTGCCTTCGCTACCTTGATATCCAGTCTTGCTGCTGCCAGTTCCAGCTCTGCCTGTCTGATATCCGGACGATTAGACAACAGGTCTGCCGGAATACCCGCATGTACCATCGCCGGTACCTGCACATCAAAGCCCTTCGTATTTCTCGCGATCGGCTGTGGATAACGACCTAACAGGAAGTTGATCTTATTCTCCGTCTCCGTTATCTGCTGCCTGATATCATACTGCAAACTCTGCGTATTCAACACCTCTGCCTCGAATTTTCGTACGGCCAGCTCTGTTGCCTTCGCCGCTTCCTTCTGCAGTTTTACAATCTCCAGTGCGTTCGTCTGAATCTCGATATTCTTTTGCACAATCTCCAGCTGGTTATCCAGCGCCAGCAACTCATAATAAGAATTCGCGATCTCTGCAATCAGGCTTGTCACGACAAAATTCTTTCCTTCCACACTCGCCAGGTAACGTGCTACCGCCGCCTTCTTCTGATTATGCAACTTGTGCCAGATATCCACTTCCCAGTTTGCATACAAACCTAACAGGAAGTTTGGCACCGGATCAGGCATTGAATGCCCTTCCCGGATTTCAGTATGCTCTTCCATTGCGCCAATGTTCGTATACTTCCCTACCTTATCCACATCTGCACCTACCTTCACACCTACCGATGGCAGGTACTCCCCTTTGCTGGCTCTCACCTCATTGCTCGCAATCTCAATCTCCTGCAGGGTGATGTTCAGCTCCTGGTTATTTTGTAAAGCTGTATCAATCAGTGCTGCCAGATAAGGATCTGTGAAATACTGTTTCCACTGCACCTTACCCGTGTTCGTGGAGTCCTGCGAGTTACTGAAACTCGCAGGAAGGTTTTTGTTTTCCTGTTTGTCAACAATAGCCGGGATTTTACACGCCGAATACGTTAGCGAGAGACAGGCGATCCCTAAGCAATGATATATCTTGTTCTTAAACATTATGGTCAAATTCTTCAGTTAATGGATTCTCTTCTTCATTCTTCAACAGTTTCCGTTTCTCTGCAATCTTGCCGAAGATCCAGTACAATCCCGGTACTACAATTACACCGAATACTGTACCCAGCAACATACCACCCGCAGCAGCAGTACCGATGGTACGGTTACCTATTGCACCCGGACCTGTGGCATACACCAGCGGAATGAGCCCCGCGATGAATGCGAAAGAGGTCATGAGGATCGGACGGAAACGCGTTCTCGCACCTTCGATCGCTGCATTCAATACCGTGTCTCCGGAACGATGGCGCTGTACGGCAAATTCCACGATCAGAACGGCATTCTTACCCAACAGACCAATCAGCATCACCAGACCTACCTGTGCATAAATGTTGTTTTCCAGCCCCATTAATTTCACTAACAGGAAGGACCCAAACACACCCGCAGGCAGGGACAGGATCACTGCAAATGGCAACATGAAACTTTCATATTGGGCCGCCAGTACCATGTATACAAACACAAGACAGATCAGGAAGATGATCGCTGCTTCGTTACCACGGCCTACCTCATCTTTCGTCATACCACCCCAGTCAATACCATAACCCTTGGGCAAGGTCTGCTCTGCTACTTCCTGGATGGCCTTGATGGCATCACCACTGGAGTAACCAGGTGCAGGTGCCCCCTTGATAGCGGAAGAGGTAAACATATTATAACGGGTGATCTCATTCAATCCGTAGAACTTATCCATCCGCATGAAGGCAGACATGGGAACCATTTCCTCTTTATCATTCTTCACATACAGCTTCAGGATATCCTCCGGCAATGCCCTGTATTGCGGCGCTGCCTGCACCATCACTTTGTACAAACGACCGTAACGGATAAAGCTGGTTTCGTAGTTACTACCTACCAGGGTAGAAATAGTGTTCATCGCATTTTCGATGGTCACACCTTTCTGCTGTGCTACGTCATTGTCTATCTTCAACATGTACTGAGGGTAAGAGGCGCTATAGAAAGAGAAGATGGAAGTGAGTTCCTTCCGCTTCATCAACGCATCCACAAAGTCCTTGTTCACCTTTTCGAATTTCTTGTAGTCAGCAGTACCTGTTTTATCAAGCAGGCGTAAGTCCAAACCGCCCGCAGCACCATAACCCGGTACGGCTGGTGGCTGGAAGAACTCGATGGTAGCACCCGGAATATCCTTCGCTTTTTCTTCCAGTTCACGAATGATCTCTTCTGCCGATTCCTTACGTTCTGTCCAGTCTTTCAGGTTGATCAGGCAGGTACCTGCGTTGGAACCCGTACCCTCTGTCAGGATCTCATAACCTGCCAGTGCAGATACGGAGCTGATACCATCGATCTTTTCTGCAATCTTCTGTAAGCGTTCTGCAATTTCGTTGGTTCTTTCCAATGAAGAACCCGGCGGTGCCTGAATGATACCGTATATCATACCCTGGTCTTCCGCAGGAATGAAACCGGTAGGCAAGGTAGAGCTGATAGCCCACGTACCCACACAGAATGCAATCAGCATACCCCAGGTCACTGTTCTCACATTCACAATCTTCCGGAGTAAGCCGGTATACCTGCCAGTGAGTTTTTCGAAGCTCCTGTTGAACGCATCCAGCCCCCTGTTCAGCCATGTCTTTTTCCGCGCCTGTCCATGATTGTTCTTCAATAGCATCGCACACAATGCAGGTGTAAGTGTCAGCGCCACTACACCGGAGAGTACGATGGATACTGCCATGGTAATAGCGAACTGCCTGTAGAACACACCCACCGGACCGGTCATGAATGCTACCGGCACAAACACGGCCACCATCAGGAAGGTGATGGCAATAACGGCACCGGCTATTTCATGTACCACCTTTTTGGTAGCCAGATATGGAGAGAGATGTTCTTCTTCCATCTTGGCGTGCACGGCTTCCATTACCACAATCGCGTTGTCCACCACGATACCGATAGCCAGTACCAGTGCAAAAAGGGTAATCATGTTCATCGTCAGGCCAAACATGCCCATGAAGATGAAGGTACCTACCAGCGATACAGGTACTGCCAATGCAGGGATCAGGGTAGACCGCCAGTCACCGAGGAAGAGGAATACCACGATACCCACCAGGATGAATGCTTCTACCAGTGTATGTATTACCTTTTCGATAGAGGCGTCGAGGAACTTGGATACGTCATAGCTGATGGCGTAATCCATACCCGGAGGGAAAGTGGTTTTCTTCAGCTCTTTCAGTTTCTCTTTTACCTCTTCTATCACCTTGCTCGCATTACTACCATACAGCTGTTTCACAACGATCGCAGCAGAAGGTCTGCCATTCAGGTTGGAATAGATATCGTAGAACAAGCTTCCGAATTCAATATCTGCTACATCTTTCAGGCGTAGCAATTCACCGTTTGGATTGGCGCGCAGTACGATGTTTTCATATTCTTCTTTGGTACTGAAACGACCAGAATATTTCATTACATACTCAAATGCCTGCGATCTCTTACCAGAGCTTTCGCCGGTTTTACCTGGAGAGGCTTCGAGCGACTGGTTGCCCAGTGCTTTCAATACTTCTTCGGAAGAAATCTTGTAGGCCAGCATACGGTCAGGCTTCAGCCAGATACGCATAGAGTATTCACGTGTACCAAGGATACGGGCACTACCCACACCCTGCAGACGGGTTAACTCAGGCATGATATTGATATCGGCAAAGTTGTACAGGAACCTTTCATCCGTTTTGGGATCTTTTGAGTACAGGTTCAGGTACATCAACATCGCAGGCTGCTCAAGAGAGGTGAGCAGACCTTCACGGATTACCAGTGGCGGGAGTTTGTTCAACACCTTGGCAATACGGTTCTGAACGTTGAGTGAAGCTGTGTTTGGATCGGTTCCCAGGTCGAAGATGACCTGGATGTTCGCCTCACCGGTATTAGTGGCATCAGAAGTCATGTACTTCATGCCGGGTACACCGTTGATCGCTCTTTCCAGCGGAATGATTACTGTTTTTACCAACAGCTCACCATTCGCACCCGGATACTCGGCCGACACTTTTACAGTAACGGGCGAGATAGCAGGGAACTGCGTGATGGGAAGCTGGGTCATACCTAATACTCCTAAGAAGAGGATCAGGACGGATATAATTATTGAAAGGACAGGCCTTTTTAGAATATTACTGAACATTTAAATACTTTTTGGATACTTAGACTATTCAGCCTTCAGTCTCAGATGCGAGATTACGTTAGCTGGTTCCTCAAACTCATAGGTGATCTTGTCATTGTCTCTCACCTTCTGCACGCCTTCGAGCAGTATTTTGTCAGTTTCGGAAAGTCCTTCTCCTACTACAAACAGGTCAGGCATTTCAGCTGCCACAGTGATTTCCTGTGACTTCACCCTGCCATCCTTGTCTACGATGAATACGTAGTGCTTATCCTGGATTTCGAAAGTTGCTTTCTGCGGAATAACAACGGCATTTTTCAGTGGTACTACCATCTGTATTTTGCCGGTTTCCCCGTGTCTGAGCAGCCCTTCAGGGTTAGGGAACGTAGCACGGAAAGCGATGTTACCCGTTTCGTTGTTGAACTCACTCTCGATTGTTTCTACGTTGCCGGTATGTTTGAATACTTCGCTGTTAGCCATCAGCAGGTTTACAGGCATCTTCCCTTTTTTCTCTTTCACGCCTTCTTCATAGTTCAGGTATTCCGGTTCAGACACGTTGAAGTACACGTACATCTGGCGGTTGTCGGAGAGGCTGGTAAGCAGTTCACCTTCATCCACGAGGCTACCTAATTTCAGTGGCAGGCGGTCGATGATACCGTCGAAAGGAGCTTTGATGTCAGTAAATGCCAGGTGTACTTTGGCCAGGGACAGTTCTGCTTTAGCCTTAGCCAGGTTAGCCTGTGCCATTGCCAGTTCAGCTTTTGATACGACGTTTTTGTCAGCAAGGGATTTGGTATTCTGCAGTTCTATTTCTGCTGCCTGGGCTTCAGCCTGCGCTTTTTCGAGTTCTGCTTCATACACTTTCGGCATAATTTTGAACAGGAGCTGACCTTCTTTTACAAACTGACCTTCGTCGACGAAGATGTTTTGCAGGTAGCCTTTTTCCTGCGCCCTGAGTTCGACGTTACGGAAAGAGCGTATCTGGGATACATATTCTTTGGTAACGGAAGTATCCATTTTAACCGGAGTGGTTACAAGGTATTTGGTTTCCCCTTCCTTTTCTCCCTCTTTTTTGGATGATTTACAGCTTGCAAAGCACAACAGTGCATACAAGCCCACGACGAGCATTGACGTTCTCTTCATAATAAGGATGCGATTCTATTTTTTTAAGTGGTGTGCGAATGACAATAAACTTCCGTATCCTATGGACGTGGAAGTTTTAAGCAGTAAAAAAAACACTGGTTGGAAAAATATATCAGATACGTAGTACACCATGTCTTATGTAAAGACATTGGGCAAAACTGTTTGCAGGATATGAACCGGAAAGTATAAATGTATTGTGGTAAATGAGAGCGGGTGGGGAAAAAACAGTGGTAAAGTTATTACCGATGGCGAGGTGCTTTTTGTAACCTGTCAATTCATCGGTATCATCCTCGTTGTTAGTTTCGGTGAATTTTAAATTTAACCGTTCGAAGCTGCGCGGATGATTGCGGATGTTCAGCACATTGTCTTCCTTTTCAATGAGCATAAGCATCCTGGAGGCCGACGTCGAGACATGGTCCCGT
>Ga0182005_1000148_pt1 | contig 49296 bp, 40 predicted proteins | sample Sormic07211103_1_FD_123021 | JGI IMG/M metagenome (GOLD analysis project Ga0182005, IMG submission 123021) | Rhizosphere microbial communities from Sorghum bicolor, Mead, Nebraska, USA - 072115-103_1 MetaG | ecosystem: Host-associated > Plants > Roots > Rhizosphere | place: USA: Nebraska... | reverse complement strand
GTCGATGTGGTAGTGGAAGCCGGGGTGGGGTTTTTGAGCTCTCGTTTTGGCCATGACGCTCTCCTTGATTGCCGCCATCCCCTTATCCAGGTGCGGCACGCTACGCACTGCGTAACGTGCCGCTGATCAAACGGATTCGCGGGTTCATCGGCTGCCCGTGTCCGGGCGCCGTGCGGCTTGATTGACGAAGTGTGTTGCGGGGGCAGCAGTGCCTGTTCTCGGGTCCACACGACTACGCGCCGTGATGCTCGGCCGAGAAAAAACTCAGGATTACGGCTGCCGCCGCGGTTCTTCAATCCTCTCTGCGAGGACTGCAGAGCGCCCGGTAACCGATGGGGGTGTCGCCGGGGGGATCCGGCGGGCGAGCGTCTGCCGTATGATCTGGCGTAGCCATATCAACTCCAATCTAGTTGGTTTGGTTAGCGGACCGGGAGTGTTACTAGCACTCTTGGTCCGCGCTTCTCACCGCTTAGAGCGATGGTTGTCTGCGCAGCATTCGAAGCGACGACGCAGGCAACGGGATGACCGTATCAAAACAACTTGGGGTTGTCTGTAGGCGGTCGTCCATCGCCCCTCCATACGGACATGATGTTGCCGTAGACGCCCGCGTCAACGAGATGCTTGCTCACCAAACTCATTGGTCCCTAGTTATTGAATGCCGAATGCCCCGCATCGTGCCTGGACGTAAAGCGTCGCCGCGTGGGAAACGGAATGGCGGCATAGAACAATTCTGAAAAATCGCCTACTGATCATCTAACGGCCCGCACGTCCTTCTCCATCGTGTGGCGGAATGGCGAATCATCAACTGGACAACGGCTCGCAGAGGCGTCCGTGGATGCCATTCCCTGGCGTGTGGGCCTGTCGACCCGGCACGTAGGGCTTCTGCACCGTACCGTGTAGGGGAACACCTACAGAGCGCGTTCTTCTGCAACATATTTCGAGATCATTCATGGAATTGCGAATACTCCCTCGGTAATGCCTCGAAGTGCGACGAAAACGGCAAGGTATTGCGAGGGCCATTGCCGTGGACTAGCGTGCGACCGCGAGTCAGGGGAAGCGTTCGGTGGTGCACGAAGCTGCACGACCTTTGCTGCACGTTCCTGGCGCGGAAGCGCAGCGCTGGCTGCGAGGGACCGTCGATCCGCAACAAAGGCTCGTGCTCATGACTTTCCGAAAGGGATGGTGGTGTCTGGCAGTCGCGCTCGTTTCCCTGACGCCCTCGGCGTTCGCGCAAACCGCAACAACGAACCCTGAAGACGAGTACAAGAAGCTCGTCAAGGTCAACACCGAAATCCAACCCCTGGGCGAAACACCCTTCGGTGAATCGGTCAACGTGTTCGACGGCGGGCTGTCTTTCCACGTTGTCGACATCTCCATCCCCGGCACCGGCCCGACCATCGAGATTGGCCGAACGTTCCATGCCGATGGAGACTCAGCAGAGCGCTGGTCGGATTCCGAGTTTGGCGACTGGGACCTTGATATTCCGAGGCTCACCACACTGACCTCCAACCAGGGCACCATCATTCAGGGCCCTAACCAGATGGGATGGTTGGTCAACTCCATCGCCCGCACCGACCGGTGCACGAATTTCCGAGAACCACCCGAACAGCGGGTGGGCCGACCAGGCTCGGACCCCGTCGAACCCGATGCATGGTGGAATCAGGGCTACACGCTCCAGATTCCGGGCGTGCCTGACCAGGACATGCTGAACCGGGTCGCCACATCGCCCGCTGCGCCGACCGTCGACGGCCTAAACTACGCGGCTGTATCCAAGGATCGCTGGCATCTCGGCTGCCTGGCAGCCACTGCAAACGGCCAGGAAGGCGAGGCCTTCGAAGCGGTCGGCCCGAATGGCAGCAAGTACTGGCTCAACCAGCTGATCTACCGGCCAGCACGGGACTTCGGCATTGTCCGCAACCTCGGTGTGATGGCCGCCACGCGGATGGAAGACCGTTTCGGCAATGGCCTGAATTACAACTGGAACGGCGACCAGCTCGCAAGCATCGTGGCCGACGATGGACGCACCGTCACGTTCGAGTATGCAAGCGACGGCAAACACATCAGCAGGGTCAACGTTGTCACCGCCAACAACGGGACACGGAGTTGGACCTACGGATACGCCCCGGTGTCCGGCGGCTCGGTGTTGTCGAGTGTCACCTTGCCAGACGGGTCCGCCTGGACGTATGACCTCACCGGGCTGACCTTCGACGTCAAGTCACCGGCACCGTCCGGGCATTGCAACGACGTCGACGCCCAGCCGGATTCGACCCAGGTGGGCACCATCACCGCACCATCGGGCCTCCAAGGACGGTTTGAGGCACACCCGGTCCGGCATGCGCGGTCCAACGTCCCTGAAGCGTGCAGTGCTCAGCTCCTGACGCCCGCGACCGTGTCCTCCAGGTGTCGATGGATGTGCGGCCGCACCTGATGGTGCCCGCGCCACCGAGGCATGTACCTGAAGCCTTGCATCGCATCGAGCGCGTCCAGCGCGTCCAGCGCGTCGCGCGAGCTGCCGCCAGCACGCTGGCCCCACTACCCGTCATGCGCACGGCGCGGTCACCAGAGTCCGAGACCACGGTCCCTGCCACGGCTGACGCGCCCGCATCAGCACAGGCGGGTCCTCCGGTGGCACCCCTCCCGAGCGTGCCTGCCTACACCGGGGGCGACCCCGCCCTCAGGCAAGCCCTGGAGGGCAGCGTGCGGCGGAGCCCCGTCGGTGTGCCCGGATTTGATGCAGGGTCACGCGTGCAGGGCGTTTTGCTGGCGGCGCCGACGAGTCTGAAAGATTCCTTCAATGCCGTCGGCCATACGCTCAACTGCAACGCCATCAAGACGCAACGGAACAAGACGGGCAACCCCATGAGTGCGGAACTGGACAAGGCCTACGACGAGATGGGCTGCACGGGGTAACTGCTCCGCGTGTCACCCGGCAAGCTTGTCCTGGGTCTTCGTGAGGAAGTCGCCGGCGTCGTGGCGCTCGTGGAGCTGGCTTGCCAGGTCGCCGAACGACCGGTTGACCATGCGCCCGCGCACCACCGCCGGACGCGCCGCGATGGCTTGGGCCCAGCGCATCAGGTTTTTGTAGTCTTGCACCTGCAGGAACTCCGCAGCGCCATAGAGCGTGCCAAGAACGAGGGCGCCGTACCAGGGCCAAACGGCCATGTCAGCGATGGTATACGCGTCGCCGGCAAGGTAGGGGCTCACCGCGAGCCGTCGGTCGAGCACATCGAGTTCGCGCTTGGCTTCCATGGCAAAGCGGTCAATGGCGTACTCGATTTTCGTGGGTGCGTAGGCGTAAAAGTGCCCAAAGCCACCGCCGAGATACGGTGCACTGCCGACTTGCCAGAACAGCCACGCGAGGCACTCGGCGCGCGAGGACGGGTCTATCGGCAGAAATGCGCCGAATTTCTCAGCCAGGTGCAGCAGGATGGCACCCGACTCAAAGATCCGAATGGGGTCCGGACCGCTCCGGTCCATCAGCGCTGGAATCTTGGAGTTTGGATTGACGTCGACGAACCCGCTGCCGAACTGATCCCCATCGCTGATGCGGATGAGCCACGCGTCGTACTCGGCACCCGCATGTCCGAGCGCCAGCAGCTCTTCGAACAAGATGGTGACCTTGACTCCATTGGGCGTGGCCAGGGAATAGAGCTGGAAGGGATGCTTGCCGACTGGCAACTCCTTTTCGTGCGTGGCCCCGGCAACCGGCCGGTTGATGCTCGCAAAGGCGCCGCCCATGTCGGCCTTGGGCGTCCAAATCTTCGGCGGCGTGTAGGTTGAATCAGTCACGAGACACTCCAGATGAAAGGCACGGATCTTTAAAGAAACTTTTGGGTGGAACCGGGCTGATGCAAGGTTCACAGGGCGAAATCTCCGCCCTTTCGCGATGTATCGCGGACACCGGAGGAAGAACACCGGCTCGCTGCCGGCCTCAGCTTACTTACAGAACTGCAAAGATTAGAAGACCTTCGCGTCCATGTCTTCCAGCCATTCATCGAGCTCGTCTTCGTCGTTCGTCACAACGACAACCTCTTTGGCCAACACGCACGACTCGAGGTCGCGCATGCGTTCGGGTGCCGTCCAAAGCGCCAAAACGACGCCCGTTTCGTAACGGCGCGCAACCGCCGAGACAACGCCGACGGTCTGCCCCGTCGACAATTTCAACCGGCGTTTGACAAGGTCGGTAAGTTCCCCTTCCGCCATGATGTCGGCAAGGTCGGAGTTTTTCAGCTGTGTGATGGCAGGGACGAAATACGTCAGGCCAACGCCTGCATCCTCGGCGAGACGATGGGCAAGCTGCCTTGCGAGCCGAAGCTTGTCGAGGTCGGACCGTTTGGCACGAAAGACGGTAAAGCCTGGCATATGCATCTCCGGGAAGAAGACCGCAATCCTCCCAAGCGGCACCTGGCGCTTCTTGGACTGAACTGACGTCGTGCGAGATTCGGCTCAACCGAAAACCGGAGTCGCCGGCCTCAGGCGACGACCGGACTGAGATGCTGGTGCACCGAGGCGATGACAGCCGATCCTTCGCCGACGCCGGATGCGACGCGCTTGATGGAGCCGGCGCGTACGTCGCCAATGGCAAAAATGCCCGATTTGGCCGTGGCAAACTGACCACCTGTGCGCTGCGTCTGCCCCGCATCCATGCCAGTGACCACGAACCCACCCGCGTCGAGTTCGAGGTACCCGCCGAGCCACTCGGTGTTGGGTTCTGCGCCAATCATCACGAACAGCCCGCCAATGGCCGTACGGACGTCAACACCGGTCGCGCTGTTGCGCCAGGTCACAGCCGAGAGATTTTGCTCGCCTTCCAGTTCCGTGATGGCGGAATGGGTATGGAGCGTGATGCGCGGAGACTGCTCGATTCTCCGGACGAGGTAGTCGGACATGGTCGCGGCAAGACCCTGCCCTCGAACGAGGATGTGCACGTGGGCTGCTGTGGATGACAGGAACACCGCCGCCTGGCCTGCAGAATTGCCGCCACCAACCACGACGACCTCGCTTTTGGACGTCAGCTGCGCTTCCATGTGAGTCGCGGCATAGTGAATGCCGCGTCCCTCGAACTGATCGTAGTTGGGGAGATTCAGTTTCCTGTAGCGGGCCCCTGTGGCAATCACCACGCTCCGGGTGAGCACGGACTGGCCGTCATCGAGGGTCATCAAAAGCGGCGTCTGGCTGCAATCGAGCGACACGGCCGCGCGCGAGACCGAGAGCCGGGCCCCGAACTTCTGGGCCTGTGCCTGCGCACGACTGGCCAGCGCCTGGCCGGATACCCCAGTTGGAAAACCGAGGTAGTTCTCAATCTTCGACGAAGTGCCAGCCTGTCCGCCCGGGGCCAGGCTTTCGATGACCAACGTGTCAAGTCCCTCGGAGGCGGCATAGACGGCGGCCGCAAGTCCTGAGGGGCCGGCGCCGACCACCGTGACATCAAAGACGTGGCCGGGTTCGATGAATTCCGTGAGCCCCAATGTGTCGGCGAGTTGTGCAGCCGTCGGATTTTTCAGGAATTCGCGCTTGACGGTCATGACGACCGGCAAGTCCTCAACCGACAGGCCGAAGCTGTCGAGCTGGGCTGAACTGCCCTCCTCCGCCTCAGTGTCGATGACGTTGAACGGATAGTTGTTCCGCTCCAAGAACCGGCGGATGCGCTGCGTGTCGCCCGACCGCGCCGGGCCGATGATGAGAAGCCCACCCACACTGTTTTTGAGCATGCGGCCGCGACGCAGGATATACGCCCGCATGACCACCTCACCGATGTCCGGTTCGCAAGACACCATCGCGCGAAACTGGTCGCGGCGCAGCCGGATGACCCGTGTTCCAGGGCCAGCACGGCCGGATACCTTGATTTCGCGATCAGTCAGCGTGTCGAGTTCTCCCGACAGCTGGCCGGCTTCATGGACCGTGACAGTCCTGAGCAACCCATCGGCATTGTGCTCGTACGCTTCAATGGAGCCAGAGAGCACGACGAAAAAATCGGGAGCGCGCTGGCCACGCTCATAGAGCACGGCGCCCGCCGGGACGGCCTCTTCCGACCCGTACATCGCCAGCCGCCTGAGCACGTCAGCCCCAAGGCGCGGGAAGGCATCGGCCTCGCGTCCATCGACCTCATCGGGTCCGCTGATGTATTGCTCTGTCATGGGCTGTGCTCGCTTCAGTGGGGATTGCGGGCGGTTCCGGTCAAAATCCGGACCACAGACCCCGGCCCGGCGCTTATCCTTCAGATATTGAAGCAATATCGGGCGACTGGTCAAGGTGGCGTCGAATCGACAGGAGAAAACCGGGCTGTGCGTTGACCGCGGCCTGAGCATGGTCGCCACGGCGGCCGCATTCGCTTACAAGCGCCAACTGGCTGGCCCGCAGTACAACAGGGTCGTGCTCCGGTTTTCGTGCCGGCCCCGACCCGCCTGACGAAGGCCCTGCTTGAGTAATTCCAGATGAAAATCCTTGTTCTCGGTGCCGGCGCCATTGGCGGTTATTACGGCGCCCGCCTGATTGAGGCGGGGGCAGACGTGACCTTCCTCGTGCGGCCAGGTCGCCGCCAGCAGCTCATTGAACGCGGCTTGCATGTCGAAAGCGGCGTGGGCGACTTCGCACGCCCCGTCAAGACCGTCACCGCCGTGTCAACCGAAGACCGCTTCGACCTCGTCTTGCTTACCTGCAAGGCCTATGACCTCGACGGTGCTGCCGATGCGATTGCGCCTGCCGTGGCCGCGGGAGCAAACGTGCTTCCCTTTCTCAACGGGCTCGGTGCCTACGACCGCCTGGATGCGCGGTTTGGCCGTGACCACGTGCTCGGTGGTGTGGCGTACGTCGCCACGACCCTTGGGGACGACGGAGTCATCCGGCACCTCGCTGACGCGGACACGATGATTGTGGGCCCCAGGGACGAGACCTCACGCCGACTGGCGGAAGATTTCTTTGCCATCGTCCGTCAGACCCCGGGAACCCGGCAGTTTTCCGATGCCATCAACCAGGCACTCTGGAACAAGTGGGTGTTGCTGTCGTCAGGCGCGTCTGTCTGCTGCCTGATGCGTGGCGTTTTGAAAGAAATCCTGGCCACGGATTCCGGCGAAACAATCATGCGCCGGGCCATCGGCGAATGTGAGGCCGTCGCGGCTGCATCCGGGTTCCCACCCAGTGAGGAGACCCGGCAGTGGACGGAGGGCTATCTCATCGCGCCTGCTTCGAACTGGGCCGCATCGATGATGCGTGACATTGCCCAGGGGCGGCCCCGCCTTGAAGCAGATGCCATCGTCGGCGACATGCTCGCCCGCGCAAACGCACTCGGCATACCCGCACCCGTAACGGAGATGGCCTTTGCGCACCTGCAGGTCTACATGAACCGCCAGAGGGAACTCGCCGATTGACCACGGTCCCCCTGGCCCACCGTCACGGTTCGCGCGATTGTCCAGCAATTGGATTGGCGTGCGTCAGCGTCGTCCAAGGATGGACGCTGTGCGTCGCGTATGAAGGCAGTCGTCCCACCCTCGCCCGCCGGTCTCTCGATGCCCCAGGAACGCCACAAGCTCCTCTCCCGTCTCATTGACCGAAGCATCAAGACCAGCGTTGCCCTCGTCTTCATTCTCGCCGCCGCGACATTGTCGGCCGCGTGGGGTTTGCTCACCGCGCAACACCGACTGGCTGATGCCTATGGCACGCTTATTACCGCCGACGCCATTTCCGGCGAAGTGCAAGCGATGCGCCTGTCGATGGCCGGATGGCTCCTCCGGGGTGACGGTTCGGCACGCGCCGAGTGGCTGCGTCTCGCCCGCGAGGTCCGCACGGATCTTGTCACGCTTCAGGAGAGAGCGCCTTCGGACCCGGCGGGTCGTGACCTCATTGACGCGGTCGCCGCGCGGTTGAGCGAGCGCGTCGACACGGCGTCGCCGTTGCTCGCCGGCCGCGTGCCTGCCTCGGGCGAAGCCTACATTGCCCAGATGATGGGCACGGGCTACCAAACACACAACACGGAGCTTGCGGATGCCCTGGCCCGGCTGCGAAGCCACCAGACGGCACGGGTTCAAGCGCTCCAGCAGAACGAGCGCGCGGTCTTGCTGGTCGCCGGTGCGGTCCTCCTCGTCCTGGTGGCGTGGGCAGCACTGAACCTGAGGCGGTCGCGCCGGACGGCACGCGCCCTGGTCCGGAGCCTGCAAGACACCTTCCGGGCGGTTGAACGTGGCCGGGCGGAACTGACCGCTTTCAACGATGCCGCGCCCCTGGCCGTGTTCCACACGGATCTATCCGGTGTGCCAGTCTGGATGAACGCGCAGGCCACGCGCTGGCTGTCGACTTCCACCCCCGGGGCTGTGGCCGGAAAGCTCCAGGACCTGATTCATCCGGCGGACCGCAAACGCGTCACTGCGGCGTGGCGCCAGCTCGTCAACGGCGTCGACCGGTTCGACCGGATCTTTCGGCTCGGCAACGAGTCGGAGACGCCCCGGTGGGCAGAGGCCCACGCAGTGCCGGTCCGCGTGGATGGCGTGACCACAGGATTCATTGCCGTCGTCCAGGACGTGACCGCGACCCGGGCACTGCAAGAAGAGCTCGGCAGAAGCCAGACACGCCTCCAGCGGATGACCGATGCCGTTCCGGCCCTGATGGCGCACCTCGATGAAACGGAGACTTACCAGTTCGTCAACGCCACCTACGTCAACTGGTTTAGGAACGCGGCGCCTCGGGTCGGCACCACCATCAGGGAGTTTCCGGGGGGAGTCGGGATATCCGCGGCTCAAGCCTTCCATCGACGGCGTTCTCGCCGGTCGCTCCGTTCGCCTTGAGATGGCACAAGACAACCTGCACGGCATGACTTTCGTGGGGGATGTGACCTACACGCCCGAGTTTGACGAGAGCGGACGGGTGTGCGGATTTTATGTTCTGGTCACCGATGTCACCGAGCGCAAGAGGCTCGAGGACGGGTTGTACGCCGCCAAGGAAATGGCCCAGGTCACGCTCGATTCGCTCGGCGATGCCGTCATCACCACCGACGAACGTGGCATCGTCACGTTCCTCAACAAGCGGGCCGAGGCACTTTTGGAGCCGCGTGCCCGCCGTGCGCTCGGGGCGCATGTCGATGAGGTCGTCCGTCTCAATGATGCCCTCGGTCGCCCGGGTCACACCTCCCTTGTGCGGGCCATCCAGGAGGAGAGGCTCGTCGACATGCCCGCTCCGCGCAAACTTCCCCTCGCCGACGGACGGGATCTGGACATCGAAGATGTGGCCGCCCCCATCCGCACGCGGGACGGCGCCGTGGTTGGCGGCGTGCTTGTACTCCGCGACGTGTCCGTGGCCCAGGCTGTGGCGGACCGCATACGCCAGCTGGCGGAATCAGACACGCTCACGGGTCTGCCCAACCGCCTTGTTTTTGATGAGTGGCTTGCTCGCGCGCTCCAGCAGCGAACCGACGACGAGCAAGTGGTCGTCTTGTTCATGGATCTCGACGGATTCAAAGCCGTCAACGACGTCCACGGCCATGTGGCAGGCGACGAGCTTTTGCGCCAGGTCGCCTCCCGCCTTGCGCGCACGGCGGTCCCCGGTGACACGGTGTGCCGCCTGGGCGGTGACGAATTTGTTGCGCTCCTCGCCCCGCCCATCGGTGCGACAGGCGCCACTGCTCGCGCACAACAATTCATTGAGGCGGCAAGCGAGCCGTGCGACTGGAACGGATCCCAGCTTCGGGTCACCCTCAGCGTCGGCATCGCACTCGCACCAGACCACGGCAGCGATTCCCTTGCACTGCTCCGCATCGCGGATGTAGCCCTTTACGAAGCCAAGCAGGCCGGAAAGAACCAGGTCCGGTTGTATGGCACGGGTGGTGCGCCGTAACGCTGACGCCGCCTCTTGCATCCATTTTTGTACCAACCACTTCCCGATGGAACGAATCTGCCGCCGTCACGTCCAGCTCCTCCTGTACCAATTGACCTTCAAGACGCACACCTTCAGAATGTGAAGTGTCTTCAAACCTGCTTCGTGCTCCGGACGCGCACGTGTCTCCCGCGCTTTATTTCCGAACGTCGCCCATCCGGCACCGCCCTGCACCCGACTTCCTGGCGGGTGTCGTTCCATCCTTCGAACCGGACGCAACCCATGTCAAGCAAATTGCCCAAAAAAGCACTGATTGCCATCACCAGTCACAGCGCGCCGTTTTACCCCGACGGCAGCGTCAACGGCATGTTCTATACGGAAGTGCTGCACCCGTACCAGGTGCTGAGCCAGGCCGGCTTTGATATCGATCTGGCCAGCGAGACCGGCACCTACACGCTCGACCCGTACTCAGTCACCGAACAGTTCGTTTCGGGAGACGATGTGGCGTTGGTCAAGGATCCGGCTTCCCCGCTCAACAAGCTTCTTGCCAACAGCGTGAAGAAGGCTTCTGACGTCAAGGCCGAGGACTACGGGATGTTCTTTGCGTCTGCCGGCTTTGCCACGGTGTACGACTATCCGAAGGCCAAGGCTCTGCAGGCCGTGGCCGAAAACGTCTGGGAGCGCGGTGGCGTCATTGCCGCTGTCTGCCATGGCGGCGCCATTTTCCCGGGCATCAAGGATGCTGCCACCGGCAAGTCGATTGCCGCAGACAAGAAGGTGACGGGCTTTTCAACAGAGGCCGACAAACTCGCAGGGGTCCTCGACAAGATTCACGCCGACGGTGTGATGACGACCGAAGAGAGCGCGGTCAGCGCTGGCGCGAACTACGTTGCCCCGCCAAGCCCCTTTGCCGAGTTTGCCGTCACCGATGGCCGCATCGTTTCCGGCGCAAACCCGTTCAGTGCCCATGCGACCGCAGTCGCCGCACTCGAGGCGTTCGACAGGATTTGAGTTGTCCCAGAGCGCGGGAGCATGGCCCCCGCGCTCCGTCGGACGGGCAGCACCCGGTGTCCTTACACGCCCCGTGCGATGCCGGGCGGGAAACCGGGCGTCCGCCATCTGCCCTGATGCAGGACACCGCTGACCGTGACCCACCTCAACAGCGTGCGTCCCGCCTGCCAAGCCGACGCTGCACGGCCGCTGGGAGTTCTTCCCACTGCCAGTCTTCCCAGGTGGATGTGTCAGACAGCGGCAGCAACAGCTTGACCACCCGGCCCCGCCCATAGCGGGCCGCGCGCCACAAGGCTTCCGAGTTCCGCGCACGAGGATTGGCGGGCGTCCCGCCGAGGATAAGTTCCGCGGCCTTCGCGTGTCCCCGGTGGCTTGCGTGCATGAGCGCCGTATCCGGGTCCGCCCTGCGCACGAATTGCGGGTCGGCGATGAGCGCCCGGATGCGTGGCACATCTCCGTCCCACGCCGCGTCGCACAGTGCTCGATTGTAGTGCTGATTCACGTCGCCTCCCTGGCGCAACCGTCCGTCCTGGACGACATCAGTCAAGCAGAAAACGCGGCTCCGTCAAGGGGTACCCATGAATTTGTTCCCACACCTCTGTCCGGTCCAATGCAACGCGGAGCCGACGGTCGAAGCTAACGGCCCGAGCCGGTCCAAGCGAGCGACCGCTCCTTTCTGAAGTCCCGTGTGAATCGCCTTCACGGACTGCCCTGTTTCCACCTGGAGAAAAAATGTGAAGATCCTTTTCGCTGTCAGCAGCTCGTCACTCGGCTTTTGGCTCGCCGAATTCACGCATCCGTTCTGGCACTTTTCCGAACGCAACCACGAGATTGAAGTTGCCAGCCCCAAGGGCGGCAAAGTGACGTTCGACGCGCTCAGCGACCCGGCCTCGGCGGACTCCTGGGAAAAGGGCGACCTTGTCAGCAAGGGCTTCCTGACTGACCCGGCGCTCGTCTCACTGTTTGAAAATACCCTTGCGCTCAGCGCCGTCGACGTCTCGGCGTATGACGCCATTCACGTCGTGGGCGGCGGCGGCGCAGCCATTGACCTTTACCCGGATGCGGATGTGAAGCGTGTGCTGTCGGAGTTTGTTGCTGCCGGTAAAATTGTCGGCACCATCTGTCACGGCTCCATTGCGCTGGCCAACAATCCGGAGCAGTTTGCCGGCCGCGCGGCGACCGGCTTCTCAAGAGCCGAGGATGCCGAGGCAGAGAAAATCTTCGGAAAGGACTTCATCCCCAATTTCCCGGAGCCCGCCATGGAAGCGGCAGGCATCAAGTTCATGTTCGGCGACAACTGGGCCCCGAAGGTGGTCATCGACGGCAGGCTCATCACGGGCCAGAACCAGCAGTCGGCGTCGGAATACGCCATCGCCTTCAACCACCTCCTGGCTGGCACCTCCCCAGTTCACAACGCCTGACAGCGACCGCGGTCCGGCTTGCAGGGTGCGGGACACCGCTGCAAGCCGGCGCAACTCACAGTTTGCGTCGGTCCGCCACATCCCTGGCGGTCACCGTTCCGGGCTTTCCGCCGAAATGCCCAACGACGTAGTTGGCAAGCGCTGCGATTTCGGAATCCGTGTATGCCTTGCCGAACGCTGGCATGAAAACGTCCGTGGTGCCCACACGCATCTTCACGCCATGCAAGATGGCCTGGGTGACATTCTGGCCTGAAGGGTCATTGACGCTCGCGGTTCCTGCCAGGGCGGCGTAGAGCGTCTGCTGACCCGCACCGTTGTACTGGTGGCAGCTTGCACAGTTGCCTTCGAACAGCGTTTTGCCGACCGATGGCGACGTCAATCCGTCCCCTCCTGGCAACAGGTCGGAGGACGCCGTCATTGGCGCCGCGTGCGCGTCGATGGTCACTGGGTCCTTCCCCGCCCTTCCTGGCACGGTGCGCAAATACGCAACCAGCGCCGCTGCATCCTGGGGGTGGAGATACTGCAGGCTGTGTTCGACCGCCTCACCCATGGGCCCCATTGCCGATCCACGGCCGGCTGCGTGCCCTGCCGACAGGTAGCTGATGATCTCACCATCAGTCCAGTCACCGATGCCGTGATCCGGGTCAGATGTGATGTTCCAGGCCCGCCAACCCTGGACGACCTCTCCGGCAAGCTCGTTGCCGTGCTCGAGGCCAAACCCGAGGTTTCGCGGGGTGTGGCACTCAGAGCAGTGCGCAAGGGCAGTGGCCAGATACTCGCCGCTGTTGACCTCGGGTGATTTGGACGGGTCTGCGACGAAACGCTGGTTCTTGAAAAAGGCAGCGTTCCAAAAGCCCATGGCCCAGCGCTGGTTGAACGGGAAGCCCAGATCGTTTTCACGGTTGGGCTGTCGAACCTTCGGAATGGTTGCAAGGTACGTCCGGATGGCGAGCACGTCGTCCCGGCTGAGCGCCGTGTACGACGTGTAAGGAAAGGCGGGATACAGGTGCTGGCCGTCGTTGCGGATGCCGTCTCTCACAGCGTGGACAAATTCGTCGTCGGTCCATCCGCCGATGCCGGTGTCGACATCGCTGGTGATGTTCGACGAGTAAATCGTCCCGAACGGCAACTGGAAGGCCACGCCACCAGCGAACGGCCTGTCGGAGCCTGCCACCGTGTGGCAAGCCACGCAGTCGGCCATGCGGGCAAGGTATTCACCGCGCGCAAGGGCACCCGCCGTCTTCGGTGCGCCGGCGATGGCTGGTGCGACACCGTCTGCGGAGTCGATGCGATTGAGGACGGCGTATCCCAACGCAGCGGTGGCGCCAAGAAGCACTGCGACGATGGCTCCGCGCCGGACCACCCGCCTCATGCGCCTTCTCCGACGGCGGGCATCAACGCCGACAGGGTTTCTTTCAGCGCCGCCTTGTCCTTGACCAGCAAATCCGGGTCGACGGGAAGCTGGCGGAGCCGAACACCCGTGGCCGCGAAGATGGCGTTGACCATGGCGGGCGCGACGATGGCAGTTCCGAGCTCGCCCAGACCGCCTGGTTTTTCCTTACTGTCAACTCGGTGGACCTCGATGACCGGGGCTTCACTGATTCGAAGCGACCGGTAGTCGTGGAAATTGCTCTGTTCAATGGCCCCGTTCCTGATAGTGATGCCGCTATACAGTGCAGCGCTGAGGCCGAAGATGACGCCACCCTGCACTTGTGCCTCGATGGAGCTCGCATTGATGGCAATGCCACAGTCGAGGGCTACAACGACACGGCGCAGATGCACTTTGCCCTGCTCGCTGACTTCAACTTCCACCATCGCACCCACATGGCTGCCAAACGGCTCGCCGAGCGCAACGCCACGACCGACACGTCCGGGCAACGGCACCTGGCCCCACTGCGTCTTTTCTGCAAGAAGGTTCAGAACGCCGAGCGTTCTTGGGCTTTTTCGCACGAGCGCGCGCCGGTAGGCCACCGGATCCTTGCCGGCCGCATGCGCCAGTTCGTCCATGAAGGCTTCAACAACGAAGAGGTTGTGCAACGGGCCGACGCCTCGCCACCAGCCGACCACCATCCCGTCCGGCATCTCCTGTCGAACCCAGTCGACCTGCAGGTTTGGAAAGTCGTACGGGGTCTCGGCCGAGCACTCGACCATGTCGCTGTCCAGGCCTTCCTTCGTCATTGCGGGCGGCATGAAGCGGGCAAGAATGGACGGCCCGGTCGTGCGGTCGGCGAACCACACGGGCATCCCGTCGCCGTCGAGAAGCGCTTCGACCCGGTCGTAGTAGGGCGGACGCACAATGTCCTGACGGATGTCTTCTTCCCGGGTCCAGATAATCTTAAGCGGATAGCCGACCTGTTTTGCAAAGCGGACAGCCTGGTCGACGTAATCGTGTTCAAGCCGGCGTCCGAAGCCGCCGCCGAGATACTGCGGATGCAAGACAATCTTCTCCCTGGGCAAGCCCGTGATTGCCATGGCCGCGTCCACGCAACGCACAGGGACCTGGGTGCCCGCCCAGATTTCGCACTTGTCCGCCGTCACCTCAACAGTGGCGTTCAACGGCTCCATGGTCGCGTGCGCGAGCATGGGCAACTGGTATGTCGCCGAGACACGCTTTCCCGCCGAAGGCCGCGCCCCCACCTTGCGCCCCAGGATGGGCGTGCCATTCATCGATGCCGATGCAAGGGTACTGATGAGTTTTTCAGTCGTGAGTCCCGCGTTCGGACCGAGGTCCCACTCAATTTCCAGCGCCTCCATGCCTTTCTTCGCCGCCCAGAAATGCCCGGCCACGACAGCAACGGCATTGGAGAGTTTCAGGACATCGACGACGCCAGGCACCGCACGCGCCTTGGCCTCATTGACGCCTTTGAGCGTGCCCCCAAAGGTGGGACACGCCTGCACGGTTGCCACCTTCATGCCATCAATCTTCACATCGATGCCAAAGGGCAAGGTTCCGTTGACCTTGCCGAACGCGTCGACCCGTCGCATGGGCTTGCCGATGAGGGTGAAGTCCTTGGGATCTTTGAGGATGACCTTGTCCGGCATCGGCAGTCTGCCGGCGGCCGTTGCCACATCAGCAAAGCCGATGGCGCGGTCCGTCTTCGCATGCGTGATGATGCCGCGAGACACTGTGCACTCGGACGCCTCGACCTTCCATTTCGCCGCAGCGGCCGATACAAGCAGCGTGCGTGCGACTGCGCCCGCTTCCCGCATGACTTCCCAACCGCTTCGCGTGCTCGTCGACCCACCCGTCAGCTGCCCTCCCATCAGCGGCATGCCGTACAGGTCCGTGCTCGCCGGCGCGTGCTCGACGCGAACCTGGTCGAGTCCGACACCCAGCTCCTCACTGATGAGCATCGCAAACCCGGTGTAGATGGACTGGCCCATTTCCACGCTGGGAATGACCAGCCGCACGCTGCCGTCGGTGTCGACGCGAATGAAGGCGTTTGGCGCAAACGGCGGCGCACCATCGGCGGCGGCCATGGCCGCGTCGCCCGGCTGACGGCGTGCACTGGCAAGCGCGTGGGCAACGCCGCCGGTACCGGTCCAAAGAAAGGCGATGGCCAAACCGCCACCCGCCGCCTTCAGCGCGCGCCGGCGGGCAAGATTGACGTCGTGCAACGAGGGCTTCATGGCGCTGCCCTCGCGTCATCGATGGTTTGCAAAATGGCGGGTATGCCGGTCGCCGCCTGCTTGATGGCCGCACGGATCCGAACGTAGGTGCCACACCGGCAGATGTTTCCGGACATGGCAGCGTCGATGTCACTGTCGGTCGGGGCGGGTACGCGGGCGAGAAGCGCACTCGCGGACATGATCTGACCAGACTGGCAGTAGCCGCACTGGACCACATCAATATCCAGCCACGCTGCCTGGACACGCTTGCCAGCGGATGTGTTGCCGATGCCCTCGACGGTCGTCACGGACCGGCCTGCCACGCCGGATACAGGCAGAACGCACGAGCGCACGGGATGACCATCGAGGTGCACCGTGCACGCGCCGCACTGGGCCACACCACAGCCGAACTTGGTCCCGGTCAGGCCCACCATGTCCCGCAGCACCCACAGCAGCGGCATGTCATCAGGTGCGTCGACCTGGTGGACCTGCCCGTTGACGCTCAACTCAAACATGCACCCTCTCCCGACAATCCCAGCACCGACACCCGGTCATGGGCGCATGGTCAGCTGCCAAACGGCATCCTGTCTTGCAGCACCATGTTGCTACAATATATGAAGTGTACCTTCAGCCACCATCTGTCGACGACCGGCTCCCCCGCAACCTGTCATGTGAGATGTCTATGAAAGCTGCCTACTACGAGCGCCAGGGCCCCGCGCGGGACGTGCTGGTCGTCGGCCACGTGCAGACGCCGCAGCCTGGTCCGGGAGAGGTTCGCGTCCGGGTGCATTTTTCGGGCGTCAATCCCACCGACATCAAAGGGCGCGACGGCTTTGCGGGGCCCATGCCGTTTCCACTGGTCATCCCGCACCAGGACGGCGCGGGCCGCATCGATGCCGTCGGGCCTGGCGTGAGCAAAGACCGCGTCGGCGAGCGGGTGTGGATCTATGAGGCTCAGCACGGCCGCCCCCACGGGACCGCAGCCGAGTACGTCGTGGTCCCTGACGCGAACGCCGTAAAGTTACCGGACAACGTATTTCTGGAAATTGGCGCGTGCCTCGGCATCCCGGCCCTGACTGCACACCGGTGCCTGTTTGCCGACGGCCGTCTCCACGGCCGCCGCGTTCTCGTCCAGGGTGGCGCCGGAGCCGTGGGCACGGCCGCAATCTTGCTGGCCAAGTGGGCCGGGGCGTGGGTGGCCACCACGGTCAGCAACGCTGACCAGGCGGTGGTCGCCACAACCGCCGGAGCGGATCTGGTCATTCAGCGCAAGACGAACGACGTCGCGGCCGCCGTATTGTCGGCAACCCACAACGTCGGCGTCGACCGTATTGTTGATGTCAATATCGCAGCGAACCTCGATATCGATTTCGCATGTCTGGCGGACGGCGGCGTCATCAGTGCATTTGCGGTCAACCGGCCAGACGAGAGCCTTGCCCTGCCCTTGCTCAAGGCCATGATCAAGGGCGCCCTGTTTCGATTTGTCTTTACCTACACGACTCCGACAGAGGCCAAGGCGCAGGCGATTGTCGACATCACGGCGTGCCTGGAAGCTGGCGCCTACCACCCTGCCATCGGACTGAGCGTTCCGCTTGACCACATCACCGACGCCCATGAAGAGCAAGAGCGTGGCGTTCTCGGCAAAGTCCTTCTCGACCTGCTGCCCGATTGAGACACCTAAGCCGGAAGTATTGGATTCCGGCGCGCAGGGGCTCCCGATTACTTGCTGTTGGTCAAGGCGTCAAACTGCTGCTGAAGATAGCTTCCGGTGCCATTGAGCTTGGTCATGAGCGTGTCAAGCGCGGTGTATTGTTTCGTCAGCCGCTTACTGTAGGCATCCATCTGGGTATCGAGGTCACTGCTTTGCTTGTCGAGATCCGTCGAGCGCTTGTTGAGGTTGTTGGTGCGCAAGGCCAGAATGCCGTTCGATGACGTCCAGTCGGTGATTGCCTTGTCGAGCTTGCCGACAATCCCGTTGGTGCCGGACACGAGGTCTGCGGTTTCGCGCGGATGGGTCGCCAACTGGGTTTTCAACTTCGTCGAATCGAACTTCAATGTTCCGTCGACCTGAAAGGAAATGCCCAGATCACTCAACGAGTGCGGCCCAGCATCGGAAAGGTTCGCCTGGGACCCGAGCATGGTCGAGACCTGGCTTTTGATGGAGGTGACCGTCGCGTCGCCAATCAGGGCACCAACCTGCTTTTGGGTCGCGTCAAACTTCGTCAGGGTCTTGTAGGTTGACTGGAAATTGTTATAGGCCGTGACCAGCGCCTGCATTGCGGTCACCGTCGCGTCGGGGTCGTTGGCCACACTCACCGTGGTGTCGCCAATCTTCGAGAGTGTCAGCGTCAGGCCATCCACGGCGCCGGTGACCGTGTTCGAAGGGCTGGTCGCAGGCAATCCGTCAATGGAAAACGACGCATCCTGGGCCTTAACGGTCGCATCGTCTTTGGTTGGGTCAAACGCGAGGCCCGCGAGTCCGCCGTCACCGCCGGATGTCGCCACGGTAAAGGCCTTGGCTTCGCCTGAGGTCGACGACGACAACACGAGGTGGGCCCCATCCGTGCCGGTGACGATATTGGCGGTCACACCGGGATTGTCCTTGGACTTGTTGATGGCGTCCCGGATGTTTTGGAGCGTGTTGGAGCCACTGGCAAGATCCAGGTGCATGCTTTTGCCGCCCACCGAAATGGTCAGCGTTCCCGTACCGACCGCCTTGGTGGCATCCGCGAACGCGGGGGACGTCGTTTTCTGGGCGGCTGCCAGTTTGTCGACGACAATCTTGTACGAGTTCGGCAGGGCATCCGCGTCGGCGGTTGCTGACAGGACGGTCGTATCCCCCACCGATGTTTTGTTGGTCTTGAACGCCGAACCATCGGACAGTGCCTTGATGGCGGTTTCCAGAGCCGCCAGCGCCGAGGTGAAGCTGCCGACTGCCGTGAGCTGGGTGGTGACCTGGCTCTTGTTGGCGGCAATCTGGCTGTCTTTGTCAGCACGCTTGTTCGCAACGAGACCGCTGACAATCTGGTCTACGTTGATGGTGGTCGAGCCAAGGGTGGGGGCAGTGGTCATGGGAACGCTCCGTGTGGCGGCCGGCGGCCCGACCATTATGCTTCATGTATTGAAGCCTACACAGAAGTTGCAACAATTCAACCGCCAGCCGCAGGAAGACGCGTTACTCAGGCCTCGTCGCAGCGCCATTCCACCGCTTCGTGGCCAATCGACCGACGCAAAAAACCGATGACTTCGTTGCCGCGCCCGGCTGCCACGAGTTCGTGCGGCGTCAGACCCTGACAGCACTCGAGGCACTCCTCGAAGTACCACTCAATGCGCTGGACCGGGCATGCCTCAAGGGAAGAGGCAAGACGGAGCACTGCGACCGTCCCAGGCTTGGAAGTCGGGGCGTCAAACGGGGAGACCGCCTCGAAGTAGCGGCGTGAAAATGCTTCGGTCATGGTGCACCACTTGGCGGGAATCATCAGGCGCCCCGGCGAGATGGGTCCGACAGATATGGGACCCTCACCGGGCAAGGCACTGTACCGTTTCTGACACACGATGCTTGTATGAAAAAGCCACTTTCGCGACTCGGGCATCACGGGATTTGCCGAAACTGTTGACGATGCCCTACGAGTGCTTCAATACTTGAAGTGTTCTAACGCGCACGCACGGTACGGCTATCCGCCGACGCCCGTGGGGCGCCACTGCCCAATCGTCCCGCCAGCCCTTGAATCGACATTTGCCGGGACTTCCATGGCTACACCCCTGAGTGACGAAGAACTGCGCCGCGAACTCCGCCTGCTCTGTAACCAGGGCCGTTTCGGGCCCGTCCGACTCACGCGGACGGTCGCCGCCGTACTGCAGCGGCATGGCCTCGCTGAACAGGTCAGCGACGCCATCTGGATACCCACACGCCTTGGAAGGAGCTGGTGCAACGCCGACGAAGCGCTGACCCCTCCGGTGGCAGAGCAACCCGCAACATCGACTCCTTCCCGCTCCTCCCGCCCGGCGCCGTCCGGGCGCACGCCCCAAACCGAAGGCCAGTCGTGATGAGTGGTCTTGCCGTGTTCACGATGGCACACGCCGTCATCAGTTGCCTCGCGCTTGCGACGGGTCTGATGGTTTGCGTGCGGATGCTCACACACCGGGCATCGGGGGGCTGGCCAAGGAACTTCTTTGTCCTTGCGTTTGCCACCAGTACGAGCGGGTTCTTTTTTCCCATCACCGAGCTGAAGCCATCCCACCTTATCGGAGTAGTCTCCCTCTTCGTGCTCGGGCTGACACTCCGTGGTTACTACGTGGCCCACCAACACGGCACGTGGCGCGCCGCGTACCGCGCGGGCGTCGTTGCGAGCACCTATTTGCTCGCGCTGGTCGCGGTCAATCAGGCGCTTGCGAAGATCCCCTCGCTTTGGCAAATGAGCCAGACGGCCCATTCAAACGCGGCCGTTGTGGCCCATGCAGGGCTGCTTGCCCTGGCTGCCGGCGCTTTTGCGCTGTCATTCCGGCATCCACCCGGATACCGGGTGGGCGCTTTGCGCTGACACCAGCAAACCGGAGATGACCCACCCGATGTTCAAAGCCCGCCTTCGCCATCGCGCCTACATTGTCGCGTCTGTTACCTTCGCCGGACTGTTGCTCTCGGCCGGCATCCGCTCTGCGCCGGGGGTGCTCATGGTGCCGCTGGGCCTGGGGTTCGGCTGGGACCGCTCGCTGGTGTCCGCAGGCGCTGCCACGGGCATCTTCCTCTACGGCCTCGTCGGCCCCTTTGCAGCCGCCCTCATGCTGACGTTTGGCATACGGCGCACCATGATGAGCGGGCTCGCCCTGATGGGGATCGCAACCTTCGCGAGCCTGTGGATGAAAGATCCCTGGCAGTACATCCTCACCTGGGGCGTGCTTTCCGGAATAGGGAGCGGTGCCCTCGCTGGCGTGCTCGGGGCTGCGGTGGTCAACCGGTGGTTTGCCACCCGCCAGGGATTGATGATTGGCATTCTCAGCGCAAGCACCGCAACCGGTTCACTGATTTTCCTGCCTTTCCTCGCCTGGCTGACACGCAACGGCGCGTGGCAGCCCGTTGCCATCGCCATCGCTGTCGCGTCCCTCGCGCTGGTGCCCGTCGTTTACCTGCTGGTGCCCGAGCATCCGCACCACGTGGGCGCGAGGCGCGTTGGGGAACGCGACGAGTCACCGCCCTCCGCGCAGCCACGCCACGCACGCACCGCCTGTGCTGCCATCACCGTGCTCGCAATGGCCGTCAGAAAGCCGATGTTCTGGTTGTTGGCGGGGACCTTCTTTGCCTGCGGTCTGACCACGAATGGATTGGTGGGCACGCACCTGATTGCGTACTGCGGCGACCACGGCATCCCGCCCGTGCACGCCGCAGGCTTTTTGTCGATGATTGGCCTGTTTGACCTGTTAGGCACGACCGCCTCGGGATGGCTCACCGACCGGTACGACTCGCGGCGCTTGCTTGTGGCCTACTACACGCTACGTGGCGTCTCCCTGCTTGTCATGCCCTTCGTGGATTTCTCAACGGCCAACCTCACTGTTTTTGCCGTCTTCTTCGGCCTGGACTGGATAGCCACGGTGCCACCCACCCTCAAGCTTGCCAACGACGCGTTCGGCGAGCGCGATGCCCCCATCGTGTTCGGCTGGGTTGTCGTTGCCCACCAACTGGGCGCGGCGGCCGCAACCATCGGGGCCGGAGCCATCCGTGAGCATTCAGGCTCTTACCTGCCCGCTTTCGTCGGGGCCGGCTTCATCGGCCTTGGCGCAGCTGCGGTCTTCGTGGTCTCCGCCATGCGCAACGGGAATACGCCGGCAGCATCCGCCCCGGTCGCGCCCTGACCCAAGGGGTGTTTAAACATCGGCCGTACGCGGGTGACGTCGTGCGTCGAAAAATGCAGCGCGTCTCGCATCACGTTCGGCGGCAAACGCGGCGCTGATGCGTGTGCTGCAACGGTCAAACCGGAACGGGAAAGCACTGGCAGGCAGCGGTTCGCCGGGCGCGACCACATCTCCGCTCGCGCACAGTGCAACACTTATCGGAAGCGGTTCGCCTTTTGCATACGGCGTCCATCGAACACCCCAGTCGCGCATGGACAAGAGAATGGCATCGAACTCCTTTCCCTTGTCCGTCGTGTAGTACTCAAACCTCGGGGGGCGCTCGGTGTACTGCCTGCGTTCGATGACGCCGTCATGTTCGAGCCGCTTGAGCCGGGTCGACAGCAGGAACGACGACATGCCGGTTTGCGCCTGCAGCTCGTCAAAACGGGTATTACCCATGGCAAGCTCCCTGAGAATCAGCATCGTCCAGCGGTCGCCCACAACCGCGAGGGTGCGTGCGATGGGACAAATGCTGCTTGAGATTTCCTCCCAGTTCATGCCATCTCCCTCGGGCCGTGTGTCACAAGACTACCGCGCTCACTCTTACATGATGTACATACTTTTTTCCACCGTAATCTGCACTGGCTTCAAATACTGCGCCGTGTATCGCAATGGTCATCCAACAGACGGTTCTGCCAAAAAAACGCGGGTGCATTTTCGGCAAAAAATTCGATGGGTCATGTGGCAAGCGCAAGAAAAAGGAGCCCGAAGGCTCCTTTTTTGGGCCACGAGCATGCCACCGGCACATCAGAACGTGAGCATGCCCCAGAAGCCGACTTCGTCGGTTTTGTAGTGATACGGGGTAGCGACCGGGCCGTCCAGCTTGTTGTGCTTGTAGACGAGCGCCAGCTTCAGATTCTTCAGCACGTCATAGGACACACCTGCGTTGTAATACCTGTCCTTGATTTTCTCTTCGACCTGGACAAGGTTGTTGTACTTGTAGTCGAGGTTGTCGTAGCGAGCGAAGACAGCCCACTGGTCGTAAAAGTGCCAGTCAGCCCATGCCGAGTAACCGTCGGCCTCGTCCTTGGTGGAATTGGTCGCTGCATTCAGGCCCGGGCCGGTGCCGGCGTACTTGAGAATGTCGTCCCAGTTCTGCGAGTGGAAGTACTCCACACCGAAGCCGAAATTCGAATCGCGCCAGGCAACGAGGGCGTCGCCGCGGGTCGCCGTGCGGGTCGGAGCACCGTTCTCGACTTCGGCCCCGCGCTTACCGGAGTAGCCACCGACAGCGATGACCATTTGCTCAATCGGCGAGTAGCCGAAGCGACCTTCCGCGTCGACACTCTTGGAGCGACTCAGGTTCCGGTATCCCCGGCCATTGACCACAGACACCTGGTAGTTGACCGAGTTGTCGCCGGTCGTAGCACCCAGCGCGTGAATACCCCAGTCGGACGAGTTGCCAAACGCGCCGACACCGCCAGCGGTTGCGGTACCACCGCTGCGACCGCCCTCGAACGAGCGGTCAGTGATGGTGTTTTCGACGAAGCGGTACCCGTACCACTTTTCGACGAAGGGGATCCAGGGCATGTCGGCCGCACCGAAGCGGACGGTGAAGAGCGGATCGAACTTGCCCTGCACGTACGCCTTTTTGACAAACAGGATGGTCGAGCCGAAGTTCGCGGTCCCTGTTGATGTCGTGATGTTGCCGATGTAGTTGAAATCGGTAGTCAGGTTCGCCGACCAGATGTCGTTGAACTTGTGATCGACGGTCAGGTAAAAGCGCTTGACGTCGAAACCGGTGCCGTTGGTGGAACCGTGGCCGTCCTTCTTGATGTTCTGACCGGCACCGACCTTCTCGTCATGCGACTGATTGGTAGCGTCGAAGAACATGGTTCCACCGACCTTTGTGTTGTCGACGATCTTGTTCAATGCATCAAGCTTCTTTGAGAGGTCTTCGGCCGGTTTGGTCGTGGCGACCTGGACGTCGTTGACGGCCTTGGCCGTTTCCACCTGGGCGTCGGCCTGGGCTTCTTGCCTCGCTTGGAGATTGGCGAGCTGCGCTTGAAGCTCAGCGATTTTTAGCTTCATTTCATGAAGCACTTCATTGGCATCGGTCGCTGTTTTCGCAGTGTTTCCAATTGCTTTCTCCGCGTTGGCCACACTGGCGTAGCCACCAAGGGCAACAAGAACGCATCCGGAAAGCACCCGCACTGCGAGGGCCCGGGAAAGGCTGGCTGTCATGTTATGGGGGACCCTGATTGAAGTCGAATGGATGTCTGAAACCGCTAAACCGGAGGTAAAGCCATGAACATGGTCTTTTTTCCATGTGACGCTTGTCTTACAGGCAGGTGACCTGTCAGCGTCTTTGTCTCGCCACGAACGTGCAGGTCGCGGAAAACAAACGTTTTCTACAAATGCCTCCTTGACTAAGGGAGGCATTCACTTCAATCTCTGAAGTGTCTATCAAAGGGTTCAGAAAATGTCCTCGTCTGCTTCGCTCCGCGCGTCCTTGGGTCCTCTCGGCTTTGGTGGTGCCCCGCTGGGAAACATGTTCCGCACCGTGTCGGAGGCGCAGGCCGAAGAAACGCTGCACGCTGCCTGGGACGCGGGAATCCGTTACTTCGACACGGCGCCGGTTTACGGAACGGGGCTGTCCGAGCACCGCTTCGGCCATGCCCTGCGCACGCGCCCGCGCGACGAGTTCGTGCTGTCGACCAAAGTCGGCCGGATGCTGCGGCCCAATCCAGCCTCCTCGGGCGACTTCGGTCCCTTCCTGTCCGGCCTGCCCTTCGACGTCGAGTACGATTATTCCGCCGATGGCGCGCGCCGTTCCGTCGAAGACAGCCTGCAGCGCCTCGGCCTGTCGCGCATCGACATCGTCTACATCCACGACATCGCTGAAGACGTGCATGGCGCTGGCTGGAAACCCCTCTTTGACTCGGCCATGGAGGGCGCCGCGCGCGCACTGGCCCAGTTGAAGGCAGAGGGTGTCATCAAGGCCTGGGGTCTGGGTGTCAATACAGTCGAAGCCTGCGAGCGGGCCCTTGCGCAGGCTGAGCCTGACGTCTTCTTGCTTGCGGGACGCTACAGCCTCCTCAACACGCCGGCTTTGGACACGCTTTTTCCGGCTTGCCAAGCCCGGGGCGTGGAGGTGGTGGTCGGCAGCCCTTACAACTCGGGACTGATTGCCGGTGGTACGACCTACAACTACAGGGAGGCAGACGCCCACGAGGTCGCGGCACGTGACAGGCTGGCAGCCATTGCCAAGACGTATTCGGTTGACCTTCGCGCCGCCGCCCTCCAGTTCTGCGAAGCGCATCCGGTTGTCGCCTCGGTTATCCCCGGCACGGCGAACCCGGGCCGTGTGGCGGAGAATGCCGCGCTGCTCAAGCAGCCCATTCCGCAGGATTTCTGGAAGGCGCTCAAGGCGGCGGAACTGATTCCGTCCCAGGCGCCGGTCCCGGCTGGCGCTCAATGACGGAGGCATCCGCCTTGATGGCTTGCCCTGAGTCCGATGCCGGGATAGATGACGGCGTCGCAACAGACGGGGAAGTCCGTGGCGGACAGCGCTCGCTGACGACAGTCTGTGTCGATGCGAGTCGCTACGACGTCCAGGTGCGCCGGGAGCCGCATGCGGCCATCCGCCGAATCGAGCTCATCGCTGCACGGAGCCACCTCGTGCAGTTGCGTGTTGAGAAGGGCGAGGCCAGGTACCTCCACCTGGCCTTCGGTAACGATGAGCCCATGGATTCCGAACGCCCCGCCGCGCTCGTGCTTGCGCTCGCGCCCAGGACCGCTGAGCAGGGCGATGACGTCTGGGGAAGCGCATCGCTCGGCGCCCTGACCCATGCGCTCGAAGAGGTGTTGTCTGGTCATGAAGGCAACAAACGATTGATCGCGCACATCGCGCTCGCCATTCGAGCCCTTGTGCCGGCCACCCCTCCCATTTCGGGCAACCCTTCGCCCCAGCCGCGTCTCGCCGAATGGCAGCTCCAGCGTGCCCTGGCCATCATGGAAGACCGGTTCGGTGAAGCGCTCCGCATTCCGGACGTTGCCGCCGCTTGCGCACTTTCGCAGGGCTACTTCGCCCGCGCCTTTCTGGCAAGCACCGGAAAAACCCCCTATCGGTGGCTTCTTGAGCGCCGCGTGAGCGCCGCCCAGCGCATGCTGTCGACCACCCAGCTGTCCTTGACGGAGGTGGGACTGGCTTGCGGCTTTTCCGAACAAAGTCACTTCACGCGCATTTTCCGAAACACCGTCGGCGTGCCTCCGGGCAGCTGGCGTCGTTCGCGTGGATCCCTCGCCTGGGATCAGGCGGAGACCTGACCCCGACGGCGGCGCTTTTGGTGGCGTTGCCGCCAATGCCGCGGTGACTCACCAAACGCCTTTTGAAAATGCCGGCACAGGTGGGCCTGGTCGTAAAAACCCGACTGGACCGCAATGGCACCAAGGGGCAGTTCCGTTTCGACCATCAGCGCGGTGGCCGCCTCAATGCGGCGCTGCGTCAGGTAGCGAAAGGGGGTCGTGCCGAATGTTGCCCTGAACGCACGGTGGAATGCCCCCTTGCTCAGTCCGATGCTGGCCGCGAGCTGCTCGCCTGTCGCGCCCGATTCCAGGGATAGCTCGATGGCCTCTAGCACAGCGGTGATTCTCCGCTCGCTGAGAGTGCCCGGCCCTTCGGCGCGCTCGAGTGTCACAGGCTGGGCAAGCACGATACAGCCTGGCCCGTCCGGGGCTTGCGCTGTATCGCGACCGTCTCCGTCGCCGAACCGGCACGCGTTACTTTTGGAATCTCGCAATGCGAGTTGGTCGATGCACACTGTCATGGACCCTCCTGCGGCCACGCAGCCGCCGGCGGCGACCGCTGGGTGGCCCAGGCAGCGCGCCCCGTTACCACCCCGCGGCCATCTTACTTCATTTACTGAAGTGACAACAAGCGACCGGGACGCACGGGCGGGGCGCCCCACCGCCCGCTCTCATCGCCGTGGCAGCGACAGTCCATGAAAGCGGAAAACGCCTTCGAGCAAACGGCGAATAAGCCCCTCCCCGCCACCCCCGCCAATGGCGAGCACCTCATCCTGGCTGTTGGCGCGCGCCTGGTATTCCAGCAGCGATTCGAGCATGACGCGCCCGACCTCTGGACGGACCGCCAGGATGTCGGTGAGGTCTTCCTTGGCTATCCGGATGGCATCGACTGCGGTCACGGCCCGCAGCCGCACGTTGACCGAGACCCCCGTCAGGACGCTTGCGCGGCCCACCGCCTCGCCCGGCCCAAGTCTGCGCACCTCACGACCGCCCTGGGAGAGCAGGTGCAACGCGCCCACGCCACGCGCGACGACGAGAAGCGCGTGATCGCCCCTGGCCGCATCGCCGTTGGCCTCGTACACGGTCTCTCCTGGCACAAAGTGCACCCAGGTCAGCCGTCCGGCCAGCAGTTCGAGCTCCTCCATGCTCAAGGTGGCAAACAGGTCCAGCTGCGCGAGCAGCGACAGCGCCGTAACGTCACGCCGGATGGCGTCTGCCGGGGCCGACGCAAGCACGCCGACTGCAGCCATGTGCTGGCATGCCAACTGCAGCAGTTCACTTTTGACCTCGCTGCGCTCTGCGGCAGTCGGCGCATAGGCGGTGAGTTCATAGACCACGCTTCGGTCCCCGACGCTGATGGCCGCTGCAGAGGGCGCGGGCTCGGGAAGGACCCGCGACGTGCCCTGCAGCGCACTTCTGAGGGCTGGCAATACGACGGACGGACTGTGGGCAATCGGCACGTTGATGGTCACCGTTACCCCATGCAGGTTCGACGGTTGGCTGTAGTTGAGGATGTCCGCCTTCGCTGCTGCGCTGTTGGGCACAACCACATAATTTCCGCTTCCGTTGAGCAAGGTCGTTGCACGCCAGTTCCGCTGCACCACCTTGCCTTCGGTCTCCCCTATCTTGACGAGATCCCCCAGCCGGAACGGATGCGTGGCGTTGAGGACCAGGCCGGAAAACACATCGCTTAGCGTGCTCTGGATGGCAAGGCCCACAACGATGGCAACGGCCCCGGACGTGGCCAGCAAGCCGCGGATGGGAATGTCGAACACTGACCGGGCCGCGCCGAGGATGGCGAGGATGAAGACGGCCGCACTGGCGAGGTCCTGTGTCAGGCGCTCCTCTCGCCAACTGGCCGGGAGCATGTGGCGTGCGATCAGTGCGGTGATGTGTGCACCCTGGAACCACCACACGAGTGCGAGGGCTGCGTCAACCATGCCTTCGACCGCGTCCGGTCCATCCGGCAGGGGATCGAAGGGATGAATCTTCAACAACCACAGCGCGTAGCTAAGGCCGGCAAACAGCCCCAGACGCATGGCAATGCGAGTTGTGTGCCGCTCGACCCTTGTAAACCGCCATGCGAGAAAGTCGATGACGAGCAACCCGATGCCAAGGGCGAGACCGCTGTCTGTCAGTGCCATGATGGTTTCCGACCGGCCGGATGAACGTGCGTTGCCTGAAGCGTCAGGCGGCGGATGCCACAGGGTGGAGCGGAGGAGTTGGCGCGGGCGGTGGTGCCGCGGGCGGTGGCTGCAAGAGTGCGACCAGCACGATGCCCGCAGCTGCAGTGGCCGCGACCAAGAGGAAAGTGTCTGCAAACCCCATGGTTTGTGCCTGGGCACGCACGGCATTCGACAGCAACGCGATGGAGCGCGCCGAATTGGCCGGATCCTGCGCGCCAAAGCGCGCGAGGGCGCCGCCTGAATATTGGGCAAGCCTCAAATTGGTGTCGGCGTCCCCTGCCCCCACGTGCAGCCCGATGAGGTTTGAATGGACTTGTCCGAGCACCCGCTGGTAAGTCTGGATGACCGCTGTGGCCACCTCGCCCCCGAACAGGCGCGCGGTCTGGGCGATGGCACCAAAGGTCAGCACAAGGGTCGGTGTCAGGTGCAGTGCGAAGTAGTAAACGAGCGCCGTCAGCACCATGGTCTGGCCAAGTGCTTGCAAGAGCATCGACGGGATGAACTGTGCTTCCGCCCAGTCGGGCGTAAGGAAGCTTGCCATCACACACGCAATGCAGACCAGGGCGATGCCGACCGCCAACACGTAGCGTGCGTCGACCCGGAGCAAGACGGCGCCGACCAGGGGACCGATGAGAAACTGGGGCAAGGCGACCCAGAGCAGCAGGTCGCCGACTTCCGAAGGGCGAAATCCGCCAACGGTGGTCAAAAACTGCGGCACGAGATAGTTGCTGCTGAGCACCAGCATGCGAGACAAGGCCAACAACACCGTCATGATGAGGATGTTGCGCCGGGTCAGAAACTTGAAATCAATGGCCGCCAGGGGACTGGTGGCCGCGTGCCAGACGAAGCCTGCGAGCAAGATGAGTCCCGCAAGCCCGAGCCCCACAATCAACCCTGACGACGCCCAGTCGAGCCGGTTGCCCTGGTCCAGACACGCATACACGAGCGAGAAACCACCTCCCGCGAGCGCCATGCCCCAGTAGTCCCCCTTGCCCAGTTCGTCTTTCTTGATGGGTTCGCTGGGGATTCCGGCGCGGATGCAGAAAATCAGGGCGAGTGCGACAGGGAGGTTCTGCCAGAAGATCCACCGCCAGCCGCCATGGTCGATATGCCAGCCCTCCAGGGTTGCTGCGATGTTGAGCGACAGCTCGAGGTTCAAAGCATAGGCGCTGATGCCCAGAACCCAGAAAGGCTTGGGCAGAGTCTTCAGCACCACACCGACGGTCAGGGGTATGAACGTTCCGGAGCCCAGACCCGAGAGGAACTGCATGAACAAAAAGGTCGGGAGGTCCGGACAAAACGGCAGCAGCAACTGGGCAAAGGCGTAGAGAATCGCGCCTCCCATCAGCACCCGGCGCAGGCCGAACACCAGACCCAACCACGCCGAAACCGGGCCAATGAGCATCTGGGCGACATTGAAGGAGGTCGTTATCCACGCCCGTTCGTCAAACCCCGCACCGATGGCCGACCCGATGTCGGTCAGCCCGAAGCTCGTCAGACGCGCAGACATCGTCGCAAGCAAGGCTGCAAGCATGACAGCGGCCACCCCGACCCAGGGTCGGCTCGTCGGCGTCTCGACAGGGCCTGTCAGGATCCGTTGCGAGATGACAACGCCGCCTGCCCCGGCCATGAATCAACCGCCCCCGCTGCGGGTGTCAATGGTCGAGATGACCGACATGCCCGGACGCAGGGATGCGCTCCCGTCCGTCGGAACGTCATCGAGCACGATTTTCACGGCAAGGCGCTGGATGACCTTCGTGAAGTTGCCGGTCGCGTTGTCCGGCGGCAAAAGGGAGAAACGCGCGCCGGATGCAGGAGACCAACTGTCAACGTGGCCGTGAAAGGTGCGTCCAGGATAGGCATCCACCGAGATGCTCGCCGGCTGGTTGAGTCGTACATGCGTCATCTGGGTTTCCTTGTAGTTGGCCACGACCCAAACGTTCGGCAACGCAACCACCGTGATGACCTGGGTGCCAACGCCGACGTACTGGCCGGGCCGCACCTGACGCTGCCCGACCATGCCGTCAATGGGCGAGCGGATTTCGGTGTAACCGAAGTTGATGCGAGCCAGATCCAACGCCGCCTTTTGCGCTGACTGGGCGGCCCGCGCGGCGGCGAGCTGCGCGTCCAGGGTGCCGAGCGCTTTTCTGGCGGCACTTTCCTGCGCGAGCGACTGGATATGCGCTGCCGACGCCTGGCGGTCGCTTGCTTCTGCCTGGTCAACGGCCTGACGCGACGCAAAATGGCCCTGCGCAAACAGGTTCCGCTGGCGTTCGACCTCAAGCTTGTTGAGCTTGGCGCCCGCGTCGGCCGAGGTCACCCCTGCCGCTGATGCAGAAATGGTCGCTCCTTGCTGGTCCCTCTGACGGTCGAGCACGGCAATCTGAGCCGTACTCTGTGCCAGTGCCGCTTCGGCCTGCTCGACTTGGGCCTGGTAGTCGTCGTTGGCCAGTGCAACGACCACGTCACCTTTTCTTACTCGCTGGAAATCGCCCACATTGACCAGGCGGACATGTCCCGCCACGCGTGCCGCCAGTGGCACCACGTCGCTTTCAACATAGGCGTCGTCGGTTCGTTGACGCTGCGCCGCCCCCGACCACATGTTCCATCGGGTGGCGAAAATCCAGACTGTTGCCACTGCGACCAGCACCACGAGCACACGAACGGTGATGGCGAGCCAGTGCACGGGCTGCTTGACCGGCAGGACGGGAGGGGGAACGGGATCAGTCATGTCCAAATCCTGGGCGGTCGCGTCGGGCGCTTATGCCACCCCTGGCAGGTTGGGCGAACGAGCCCGTCAACGCGCCAAAAAAAGCGCGCCGGAAACCGTCCACCGGTGAATGACTTCATATCCTGAAGCTGCAACGGTTTCCCGTCAAGCAAACCAAAGGATGGGTTGGTGCAGCGGCGCCGCTTCAATGGTCGGCGCATGTGTGAAGACGCAGGCGCACCGCAGTCATGTCCAATTCCGGCGCGCGGTCCGCAACCAAGCTTGATCGGATCAACAAACCGGCTTTTAAAGACCATGGCATATCAAACCGTCAATCCCTACACCGGAAAACTGGTGCAGACCTTTGCCGAGCACAGTGATACGGATCTTCAGAACGTCGTCGCTCGCGCGCAGGCTGGCTACACCGAATGGCGCTCTCGCAGTGTCGCCGACCGGTGCGCCGTGCTTGGTCGCGCCGCGGCCCTGCTCCGCTTGCGGTCCCGGGAGCTCGCCGCGCTCCTCACGCTCGAAATGGGCAAGCTCACGCGTGGTGCGTTGGGTGAAGTCAGTCTCAGCGCCGACATCCTCGAGTATTACGCCAACAACGCCGAAGCCTTCCTCGCACCGAGAACGCTTTCTGTCAGCGACGGTGAAGCGTCCATCGTCACCGACAGCATTGGCGTCATCTTATGCATCGAGCCCTGGAATTTTCCCTACTACCAGCTTGCGCGTGTCGTGGGCCCCAACCTTGCCGTCGGCAATACCCTCATCGCCAAGCACGCGCCAAATGTGCCCCAAAGTGCTCTCGCATTCGAGCAGGTCATGTTCGATGCCGGTGCGTTTCCGGGCGTCTACACCAACGTTTTCATCAGCAACGAGCAGGCCGCGGCAGTCATCGCTGACGACCGTGTTCGCGGTGTTGCCCTGACCGGCAGCGAGCGGGCGGGTTCTGCGGTGGCCGCAGAAGCTGGCAAAGCGCTCAAGAAATCCACCATGGAACTCGGCGGCAGCGACGCCTTCATCGTGCTTGACGACGCGGATCTGGACTTTGCTGCAAAAACCGGCGCGGCGAGCCGGCTGGAAAACGGCGGGCAGGTGTGCAATGCCGCCAAGCGATTCATCGTCCAGGAACGCGTCGCTGACGCGTTCATTGAGCGCTTTGTTTCCCGGATGTCCGCCGTCCGCCCTGGCGACCCCGCCCATGAAACGACGACGCTGCAGCCACTCAATTCGGAAAGCGCGCTCCGTCTGGCCCTGGGTCAGGTCAACGTTGCCGTCAATGCAGGCGCGACGCTCTTGCTCGGTGGCAAGCGCACCGGCATGCAGGGGTTTTTCATGGAACCGACGGTGCTGACCGACATCGACCGTGAAAACCCGGTGTTCCACCAGGAGTTTTTCGCACCGGTCGCGATGGTCTTCCGGGTCAGGGACGACGCCGAGGCTGTTGCACTTGCCAACGATTCACCATTCGGCCTGGGCGCCACCATCATGTCGGGTGACACTGCGCGTGCCCGCAACATGGCCATGAAGATTGAGAGCGGCATGGTGTTCATCAACCGGGGCGAGACCTCGGCGCCGCACCTCCCCTTTGGTGGCGTGAAGAACTCGGGCTTCGGGCGCGAGCTCGCGGATCTGGGACTCAACGAGTTCGTCAACAAAAAGCTCATTTACTGAGCGGCATGCGGCCGACCGGTGGCGCATCCCGCCAGCGGTCGCCGTGTCCACTGCCCATGCCGGAAATCGCTGCCAGCGAACGACCCAAACGGAGTGCCGTCCCGCTGTCCAGGAGCCAGTGTGACCGTCTGCGCGCGTTTGTCGCGCTGAGACTCGATCAAACACTGGGGCCGAAGGACATGGCCGCCATCGCTGGCCTGTCTGCGCGCCACTTCCACAGGGCATTCAAGCTGTCTTTCGGCATCACCCCCTATGCCTATGTGCTGGATGCGCGGCTCAGGCATGCGGCCAGCCTCCTCCAGCACACCAATGTGCCCCTTCGTGACGTCGCCGCCGCCAGCGGTTTTTTCGATCAGGCCCATCTTTGCAACGCGTTTCGTCGCCGCTACGGCTTGCCGCCCCACCAGTGGCGTGAACAGTACGGGTCAGCTGCGGGTCCCGATTTGTCGACTCTTCCGCACACTCCCGCCTTCGAGAGCGTCACGCTCCCGCCCATCCTTGTGTCGCGTCGTCACCCGAACGGGTAAAGACAGAGGTGCGACAACCACGTCTTGGAAATAACTGTGCCATACCTTGCGGTACGGGGGCTTTCGGCGGAGAATCTGCTGCTGATTCTGAAGGAGCCTCCTCATGAGTTGGGATGAAGTCGACGAGAGCGTCTGCCCGATTGCCCGTTCCCTGTCTGTGGTAGGGGACCGATGGACACTGCTCATCCTTCGAGAGCTGTCGATGGGCTCGACCAAGTTCGACGAGATCCAGGCTCAGACAGGCATGTCTTCCTTCCTGCTCTCGACCCGGCTCAAGCGCCTGGAGGCCGACGGGGTCATCGAGCGGGTTCCCTACAGCGACCGCCCGCTGCGCTACGAGTATGTGACGACAGCCAAAGGCAAGGAACTCGATCCGGTTCTGCTTGCCTTGCGCGGCTGGGGCATGCGCTGGGGCGGGTATCGGAAAAACGAGGCCCCCGCCGTCGACTTGAAGCTCCGGAGGACGGGCGAGACCATTGGCGCGGACTGGGTGCCAGGCAAGGCTGACTCTCCGTTTACCTTTGAGCGGTGCGATGCGAAAGTCGGTCGCAAGTTCGCCGCCGAGCGCCAAGGCCGCGCTGCCGCTTTTCGTGCCGGGCGCCGTGCTGGCGCAGCCAAGGCCGACTGACGACGTTCAAGACGCCAGTTCCGGCCTGAGGAACTGGTGGATGGCCTGCACCACCACCGAGCCCTCGCCGACGCCCGACGCGACACGCTTGACCGAGCCTGAGCGCACGTCGCCGACGGCAAACAGGCCGGGGAGTTCCGTTTCGAACGGCCCTGCACGACGACCAGACGCGAGCCTGTCGCCAGTCGGAACAAAGCCCTTGCCATCGAGAGCAACCGCGTCGCGGAGCCATTCCGTGTTGGGTGAGGCGCCAATCATCACGAAAAGGTTGTCTGCCCGCCTCGTCGAGACTTCTCCTGTCCGAATGTTCCGCCACGTTACCGACTCCAGCCGGTCATCGCCTTCAAGGGCTGTTATCTCGCTACAAGGATGCAGGCTGATTTTCGGCGAGAAACGGATGCGCTGGACAAGGTAATCCGACATCGAGGCAGCAAGGCCCTCGGAGCGGACCAGCACATGCACGTGCGCCGCCAGACGCGAGAGGTAGACCGCTGCCTGCCCTGCCGAATTGCCGCCGCCAACGACAATGATTTCACTGTTGGCGCAGGTCGATCCCTCGATGGCGGTCGCAGCGTAGTGGATGCCCCGCCCCTCGAACCGGTCAAAGTCCTCCAACGCCAGCCTGCGGTAGCGTGCGCCGCTGGCGGCCACGACCGACCGAGCACTGACGGTCGTGCCATCGTCGAGATCCAGCTCGAACCATGTGTGCAGCCGGCGAAGACTGATGACGGTCCGGGAGATGGTGAGCCTTGCACCGAACTTCAGGGCCTGGACCTGGGCCCGGCTGGCCAGCGCCAGCCCTGAAACGCCCGAGGGGAAACCGAGGTAGTTTTCAATCTTTGACGACGTCCCTGCCTGACCGCCGGGGGCAAGCCCCTCGATGACGATGGTGTCGAGCCCTTCGGAGGCCCCGTAGACGCCTGCTGCAAGTCCCGCGGGGCCCGCGCCGACGATGGCGAGGTCATAGACATGACCCGGCTCACTCGGCGCAGAAAACCCGAGGGCATCGGCGAGCACAGGGGTCGAGGGGTTCAGCATCACTTTGCCGTCGCCCGTGACCACCGCAGGGAGGTCGTTGCGGGAAAGCGCGCGGCGTTCGATGAGTTCGAGTGCGCAGGCGTCGCTGGTTGAATCGAGCAGCCGGTGCGGATAGCCGTTCCTGGCGAGAAACCGGCGGATGCGCGCCGTGTCCACGCAAGACCGGTGACCGACCAGCATCACTCCGCCAAAGCCGTTTCGAACAAGACCGAAACGCCGGAGGATAATTGAACGGGTAAGAAACTCGGCGATGTCAGGTTCACAGGCGAGCATGTGCCGGAACGGCTCACGTGGCACGCGAATGACCGACGTCCCGGCACCAGTGCGCCCGTTGAGCAAGATGCCCCGGTCGTCAAGAAGATCCAACTCACCTGTGAACGAACCCGCTTCGTGCACGACAACCACGCGCTCCTCACCACGTGCATCCAGTTCAAACACCGTCACCGTGCCGGAGAGCAGGACCAGAAAATCGACGGAGCGCTGTCCGCGCTCGTAGACCAGCGTGTCTTCGGCGACCGACTCATGGGTTCCATAACGGGCAATGCGCCCGATCATCTCTGGCGCAAGGCGGGGATAAGGCCTGGGGTTGCTGTCGGCAACATCGGCGGAGTCAAAATCGGGACGGTCGTTCATGGTGTACCTGCCAACTGTCTTGCATTCGGGCGTTGCTGTCGATTTTGAAGTGTCAAGCACCATTACCACAACCCATCCTTTCGGATGGTTTACTAATTCCCTCGACCAAAAAAAGGGCCACCCGTGGGAGCGGGTGGCCATAAAGGGGAGACGCAATTGTTGTTTTCCGTCCGTGGTGATTCTTGTGCCGTTTTTTGGCTTAGAAGTCGTACGTTGCCGTCAGTCGCGCGTAGCGCGGCGTCTGGTAGTACTGGCCGAGGTTGTAGTTGTTGAGGACCGTCTGCGGTGCCGATTCATACGTCGAGAAGCTGTTGAGCGGCTTGAGCTCGTTGGTGACGTTGAATACGGAGAGACCAAAAGCGACCTTGTTGTTGAAGTACGCCGGACGGTAGGTCACGGCAAGGTCAATCTGGCGGTACCACGGATTACGCGAGGAGCCCGGGGGCGACGGCTGACCGTTGCAGTAGTGGTAGGCCGAGCCATACCCTGACGGATCGGGATCGGCCGCACCGTCTTCATAACCGAGGCATGACTTCGGCGCACCGGTTGCAAGGCGCAGGTTCCCCGACAGCAGCCACTCGGGCGTCAGCTGGTAGGCGCCATAGGCCTTGAACTGGTGCGTGCGGTCATTGGCAAGCACACCGTTGGCGTTTTCCATCAACGCCGGGTTGTCCCAGTCTTCCGTCTTGGAAACGTCCGCCTGACCGATGTCCGACTTGGTCTGGCCTTCCGTGTTGCCGTACAGACGCGAGAACGTGTAGTCAATCCGGCCTTGCCATTTGCCGTCGAAGGGGTGGTCCAGATACAGGTCGAGCGCGTAGTAGCGACGCTTGGCCTTGTCGGTAAAGCCCCAGTCCTGGGAATTCATCGTCACTTCCGTGCGCCCCACGCCGTCGGCATTGGCGAAGCTGAACTTGTTGCTGTCACCCGGGTTGAAAATCACGCAGCCCGGAACAGTAACCGAAGCCGGATCCACGCCTTGGGCCGCGAGCTTCGTGCCAATGGCGTCCGGCTCGCACACGTCGTCGATGGCTGTGCGGAGCTTGCGCACGGTCACCTTGGCGCCGGTCACCCAGCCACCACCGAGTGTTTTGTCAAAGCCGATGATGCCCTCGTCCTGATACTGCGAGCGCAAATCACGCGCCGTCACCGACTCCGGATCGACCGCCTGACCGTATTCGCCGTCAGACGAGACTGCGCCCGGGGAGAACTGTTTGAGGCCCGTCGGACGACCCTGCGCGTCGATGCCGGTATAGGTGTAGTACACATCCGTGTAAGTTGACGGGGATGCACCACGGACTGCCACGTTGTTGGGCAGCGCGAGATAGTAGCGGCCCACGTTCGCATACAGCTTCAGGCTCGAATCGCCATACACATCCCAGCTCGCGCCGAGACGTGGCGCCCACTGGGCGGCATTGTTGACATACGAGCGGCCCACATCGTTCTCATTCTTGAACCGGTCGTTGCGCACGCCAATGCTCACCAGCCAGCGGTCGGTCACCTGCCAGCGGTCTTCCAGGTACTGGGCGCGCTGGTCGACCGACATGCTGGTCACCGTGCTGAACACACGCTGGGTCACGTAATAACCGTCGCCGCCCGGCGCCCCGACGCCGAGCGCGGGATTGATGGGGATATTCTCGTTGCCATCAGCGACTTTGCGATAGCGGAGCCAGTAACCGGGTCCCGATGTCGACTGGCCTTCGTTGTTGGCGCCGAAATGCATGTTGTCAATGCCGCCCGCCAGGTGGTGGTCGCCGAGCGCCCACTCAAGGTCCAGACGCAGGCCGTGGGTCTTGCTGCCGGCACCCGGGTCTTGCGTGTACTGCGATGAATTGAGATTGGTGATGGGCTTGCCGTTGTTGTACGCGGGGTTCTGCAGGTCCGGGCGGTCAATGTAGGGCTGCTGGGCAAGATCCGGCGTCGGGTTGCCCAGATAGTCGCTGGTCCAGCTCTTGCCGTAAGTCGCCGACAGCGTGATGTCGTCGGTGATGTAAGAGGTGTATTTGGCGATGGCGTATTTCGAGCTGAGCTTGGAGGTATCTGCGTCCGCGCCCGTGGGCCCGGTGCTGCTGCGCGTGTCGTAGTCATACCCGACATAGGTGCCGCGCTGCTCGTCCGTCGAGTGGATGCCGGTCAATTCGAGGATGTTCGAATCGTTGATGTTCCAGTCGAGCTTGGCGTAGTACTTGGGCAGGTTGTACGTGTAATGGTTCGTGGCAACCGGATTGACCTCGGCCGAGTTGGTGCTCTTGCCCTCGGACTTCTCTGCTTCAGCGGCAAGGAAGAAAAACAGCTTGTCTTTGATAAGCGGGCCGCCGACGTATGCACTGTAGGTCTCGGTCCACTTCGTGTTGTCCTGGCGGCTGCGGTAGAGCGTGCCCGGTGCATTCGGGTTCTCGTAGCCGTAACCCGCCGGCAGGTTGCCGTTTTGATAGTAGATGTTGCCCGGCGACGCCGCGGCGAATTTCGGTTCCCACAGGACCTGCGCGCCGAAATGCCATTCGTTGGTGCCACGCTTGCCGACCTGCGAAATGACGCCGCCGTCGGAACGGCCATACTTAGCCGAATAGCCGCCGGTATAGACCTCTTGCTGGTCGATGGCGCCGTACGGCAGACCGACGCCGCCGAGGTTGCGATATGGGTCAGACGAGCTGAAACCGTTGATGTAGTACGCGTTCTCCGATGCGCCCGAACCCCCGAATGACACGGTGCGGTAACGGCCGCCACCGATGTTGCTCGAGCCCGCCACTGCACCTGGTGCAAGCAACGCGATGGCTTCGGCATTGCGGCCGAGCGGCAGGCGAGCCAGCGTTTCGGCGGTCACGACCGTACGCGAATCGACCGCCGTCGTGTCAATCGGCGGGATGCCGTTGGCCACGACCGTCACCGAATCGAGCGATTGTGCTGTGGCGGCCGATGCGACCGGCGCGACAAACGACACGTCTGTGCTGCCGCCCACCGTGGTCTGCACACCCTTGCGGGAGTCGACCACCGCGCCATCGCGCTTGAGGCTGACGTTGTAGCTGCCGAGCGGCAGGTTGCTGGCACGGTAACGCCCCTGGGCGTCGACAGGAACCTCGCGGCTGAAACCCGTGGTGCCGGACACAAGCACGGTTTCACCATTGGCGACGGGCACCTGACCAAAAATGGTCCCTGTGGTCGACTGGGCAAACGCGGGCGCGACAGCACCCAGACCCAGTGCAAGCGCAAACGCGAGCGCAGTGGGGCGCACAGCCCCGGAACGGACAGACTGAAAATACATCGAACACTCCCCAGAAGACCCATACGGGCCAGTCAAAGCAAAGGCGGCGGATGCCAAAGGTTTTGTATCGAGTTCACCGGCGCAGAAAAGCCCTCGCAGCTCCGCCCTCCCCGGGCGAAAACCGCATGAATCCGGTGCATCACGACAACGGCGGATCCCAACAGCTGCTCAACAAAATGCGCAGCTGTTGTTAATTCCGCGTTCGAAGTTAGACGTCCAAACGGACGGTGTCAACGATTTGAATGACAATTTCTCGCGAGGTTATAAATCCATGTCGACAATCATCAAAAAAGATTGAATCCAGTCAATTTACGGCGCCTTTTTTTGAATGCCGTGCACGCATCCACACTTCGTGAGGAGCCGGGTGTCGCTGCCGGTTGTACGGCCATGCGCCATCGAAGGGTTCAAGGCATGTTCCGGAACGGTCGGATAGGCAAGCCCGCGACCGACCTCGCCCCGACGGTCCCGGAAAGCCCGACGCGGAATTTCACAAGAAGCGACTTTTGTCCAAGATGTCACTTCATATTTTACAGTAACCTCCCGTTGTACCGTCTCCCATGCCCTCGTTTGGGGCGGGTGACTCACCCTTGAACCGGATTTCGCCCGCCGCCGCGTGGGCAGAGTGGCCCTCCTTGCGACTGCACTCTTCTTTCCAGAATGCGCGTGCCCTCGATTGCCGGTGCCAGGCTGCGACCGGGCAACCCTGCGTCTCGAGAGAACCGTCGTGGTTGAGATCGGTCCCCCCGGCCTTGCGGTTGGTCCGCGTGGTGTCGCCCCTCGGGCCCGGTGTTGCGCCTGCGCCAAGCACCCAGGCCGAACCGGAAGCGAAGACCCCCGCCCGGCCGCGCAGGACGCTTGCACTTTCCGACGAGCGTTTCGCGGATCTCCTGGGTTTCGTCGAGCCTCGCCTCGACACGAGCCTGTCGACGCAACTGATGGCGGACGTCGCGGGGCTGAGCGTGAGCTACTTTCACCGCGCCTTTGTGCTCCGCACCGGATTGACACCGCACGCGTGGGTCATGGCCCTTCGCCTCAAGCGGGCGAAGGAACTCATTTTGGGATCGTCGAGCTCACTCACGGCCATTGCGGCCGACTGCGGTTTCTTCGATCAGGCTCACCTGACCAACACGTTTCGGCGCACGCACGGCCAGTCGCCAAACCGTTGGCGGGAAGAACACGCCGCCCGCCGCCGGCGCGCCTGACAGCGGAGCTGGCAGGGAGCAAGGTGTCCTTGTTCCCTGCAGCCCCCGTTTCGCGTACATGCCCTCGCTCACCAGGCTTGATAGGCGGCGCGTGGACGCGCGAAGGCCCGAACGCGCAACTCCGCGAGGCTGCCCCCCCTGGGGCCCGGGGCCGTGGAAGCGGGTTGACCGGCACAGAAAGCGGGCCGGGCGTGGTGCCCGGCCCGCTTCCCCGTCAACGGGTTGCGAGTACGGACGGGTCCTGCTTTTCCCGCAGTGCGGTGCACAGTTCGATGGCTTCGACAGCCTGGCTCAGACCACGGTCGAGACCCGCCACCTTCGACAGCCTGGGGGCAAAGAACGTGGTGAGTCGGTCGGCGTCTTGCCTGCTGCATCCGCCGGTGGACGCAAACTGCGGCACGAACCCGCTGCCGAACGAGCCCGCCCGGGCGGAGACCGCGTCGGCATGGGTTCCAAACCAGCGCCAGAGCTGGTCGCGGGAGTTTTGCGTGCTCCGCGCTGCCACCATGGTCCGGAACATCTCGCCGACCTTGATGGTCTTGCCGACGGCCGCATCATGCACACGGTCCGCCTGGGCCCCGTCCTGGACTGCGCCGACAGCGTTGAGGATGCTCACGCGGGTGGTCGGGTCCGTTGTGGTCGCCAGTTGGGGAAGGAGAATATCGACCGCTGCCTTGCCGCGTTCTTCAACGGCCGTGCGAAGGGCGACCGTGCGCAGGTCGGCGTCGACTGCTTCAAAGTCGAGCTTGCCGTCTTTGAGCCGAAGAATCTTGTCGCCGGCAGCCAACATCGCCTTGCGTGCATCAGGAGACGCGATGTTGATGTCTGCGAGTTGCTCGACAAGCTTGGCGCGGGTCTGCGTGTCCTCGATGGACTCGCCAGCACGCTTGGTGAAACCGAGTCGTGCAAGGGCCGGACCGTAATGGGTGGTCACCCATTCGCGGAGCACCTGGCGCTGCGCGTCGGTTTTTGCCTCGTAAGACAACATCCAGCCTATCCGCGGAAACGGAGCGAGCAAGACGCGCCCTATCTTCGAATGCGTCAGGGGCTCGTACGCCACGAGAAGGTCCTGGGCATTGATGTCGCCCCGGTCAAAGGCCGCGCCGACCGTGTCGGCGTACGCCAACTGTTCGGCATCCGACAAGTGACCGACTGCGGCGGCGAGCCGCGCCAGGTCCGGACCGTCGAGCGCAAAACGGTAATACCCACTCGCATTTGCATTGGGCATCACCCAGCTCTCCGACGTCGCGCCCTGGAGGACAAGCGAGCCTCTGGTCGAGTCGAGCAGCTTGCAGGCGACCTTCGAGCTGCCGTCATCGAGGCCGTAGCGAATGCACACCGGCACGCCCCACACGCGGGCGGCGTCACCCTTTGACCCTGCGGGCAGGTAACGGGACTGGGCCAGATGCGCTTCCATGCCGCCGCTGACGGGCGTCAGCGACACCCCGATGTAGGGCGTACCGGTCTGGTTGAGGAAGCTCGCAAAGGCGTGCCTGAACGCATCGCCCTGCCCGGCCGCTGTTGCAATGGAATCAATGAGGTCGGGTGCGCTCGCGTTTCCGAACGCATGGGCATGGATGTACTCGCGCATGCCGCGCTGGAATACGTCCTCGCCCACATACGCTTCCATCATGGCGATGACCGCGCCCGACTTCATGTAGGAGATGGCATCAAACGCTGTCTGGATATCGCCGTTGCCGGTGATCGGTTGGCGAATCTCTCTCGCGCTTACTTGCGCATCGGCATCCATGGCGCGCTCGATGTCGCCTACGCGGTCGAGCTCGGTGTTGTACTCCGGATGGATGGCGTGCGTGACCTTGTATTGCATCCAGGTCGCAAATCCTTCGTTAAGCCAGACATCGTCCCACCAGTTGAGCGTGACGATGTCGCCCGTCCATTGGTGGGCCAGTTCGTGCGCATTGGTGATGAACGATTCGCGGAACGAGCGCAACGGGGCATCCGGGTCGAGCAGCATGAGAAAGTCGCGATAGGTGATGAGTCCCGCGTTTTCCATGGCGCCTGCACTGAAATCAGGCGCCGCAAGCAAGTCGAGCTTGCCGTAGGGATAGGCAAAGCCGTAGTAGTTCTCAAGGTACGAGACGATGCGCGGGGTCTCCCCCAACACCCAGCCCAAACGATGCCCCTCGCCCTTGACTGCGATGCCGCGGATGGACAACGGGGAAGCCCGGCCTTGCGTGGGCGCCACCGACGGCCCCGTCGCCACATCCCAGGGACCGACGGCGAAGGCGACGAGATAGGTGGGCAGTGGCCGGGTCTGGGCAAAGACGACCGTTTTCCAGCCCGGATCTGCCTTTTCCTCGCGGATTTGGGCGGCGTTGGCGACTGCCGTTTCATCAGCCGGGACGGTCAAGGTGAGGTCAAACGGCGTCTTGAAAGAGGGCTGGTCGAACGCCGGGAACGCATAGCGGGCAGAGACGGGCTCCATCTGCGTGATGACATACGGCGCGCCGTCGTGCTCGACTTTGTAGAGACCCTGGAGTTCGCCGTTGAAAGGGGCTGTGTAGGTCAGCTCAAGCCTGAGGTGCTGCGCCTTGAGTTCGCGGTCGAAATCGATGCGGGCAATGCCCACATCGGCGTCGGCAACAACGTAGCGGGCGGGACGGCGATGGCCAGCAGCGTCGAGCACCGTGACGGCAGACACGTCGACACTGTGGCCATGGAGCCACAGGTAGCGGGACGCTTGCCTGAGGTCGACATCAATCGCGACACTGCCGCCAAACGAGTCCTTGTGTGGGTCCACCTTGAGGGCAAGGTGATAGGCCTCGGGGCGTGCCCAGTCGGGCAATGCACCCATCGGAGGCGGCAGTTCTTGCGCATGCGCAGCGCAGGCAATGAGGGTAGAAAGCGCGAGGGCAACACGCGCGCTGATTTGGGGTCGCATCGGAAAGGCACTCAGTGGGTGGGGGCCGGCTTGGCCGGTTCGGTCAGGAGGCGTGGCGAAGAAACGTCGTCACGTCAGGAAAGAACAGATCCGGACGTTCGATCCATGTGAAGTGGCCCGCGTGGGGATACACATGGAGAACGGAGTCCTTGATGCGCGCATGAATGCGACGGGACGGTCCGGGCGTACACGGCCAGTCGTCTTCGCCGACGACCAGCAACACGGGCACGTGAACCCGATCCGTGGCATCCAATGGTGGCAAGCGCGGCTTGCCCGGACGCATCTGGTAAACGGCGGTCGACGAGACGGTCACCGAGTCTGGCAAGGTCGCGGCAACGTCCGCCAGCGATTGGGCGGGGTCGGACAGGTAAAGCGGCAGGGTTTGCTTGAGGTTTTGCAAGAACGCATCGTCCGACTCGGTTGCGTCGTCGACATGGCGATAGGCGTCGGCGAAACGCGGATCCCGTGCACGCCGACGGTCCTGTGCACCATGGTCTGAGCCTGCCAGAAGGTCGGGCCCTTCGGTCCCGGCCAGCACCAGTTTCGTGACCCGGCCCGGATAAGACTCCGCGTAAGCGAGCGCGATGGCACCTCCGTTCGAATGGCCCAGCAGGGCAAAATTGCCTACGTCCCACGCCTGCCGCAGACCTTCCAGATCCTCGACCATCTGCATGTCGCTGAGCGATGCCGGGTCGCGCACCCGGTCGGATTTGCCGCTGTTTCGCGGGTCGTAGGTGATGACCGTAAAGGATGCCTGGAGCACGGACAGGCCCTTTTGCAGGTAGCTGCTGCCCACGCCCCAGCCTGGCGCCTGGACCACGAGCAGCGGGCCACTTCCAGCGACCTCGTAATGCAACCGGACGCCGTTGACGACAGCGTCGTGCGCCCCCGGGGAAAGCGGCGCGCGGCTTTGCGCGGCATGCGCCCGGGAAACCGTGCACCCGAGGCAGAGAACAAACGTGGCAAGCAGGGACAGGACGCGAACGACTGCGGACATCTCAACGCCGGTGATGGAAGCGACCGCCATCGTGCAGCGTGCGGCATTGAGCGGACTTGGAAATTAGTGACCAACCCGGCATGACTGATGACACGGCTTCATTTTGTGAACTTTGTCGAAAGGATGCGTTCAAACGCGCGTACTTTTGCCCTGCCATCGTGGCAGCGCCCCCCTGACCCGGAAACCCGATGCATTCTTTTCCCACCCGCGCCCTGATTGCGATGACGTTCCTGGGTTCTGTGGGCATGCAGGGTGTGTCGTCACCCTGGGCCCACACGCTGCCGAGAGTGGTGCCTTCGCAAGCGTGGCCCGGTACGCCGCGGAGGCTCGTTGTGCCGACGCAGGCGTCCAGTCCTGCCGAGCCTTTGGGTGACTGGCAGACAGACGTTGTCAGCCCACGCCAGGTTGTCGCTGCGACGACCCTGCTCGGGCGCTTTGCGCTGACGGCGAGTCCCCAAGTGCTGTGGGGCGGGCATGCCTCCCGGCTGATGCAACTGCCGACCGGGGTGGACGATGGTTTGGCCGGCGCGGTCCATGCGCTCTCACGCGCCTGGATGACCATGGCACTGCGGCCCACGATGCCGTACATGGTTGGTTCGCTGACCGTCGATACCGGGCATGCCGCCTTGGTGGTTGGTCCTATTGGGAAGGCGTTTGCAGGCGCGGACGTGCTCCCGCTCTGCGTCCGCTACGAAGGCGAGAACGGGGGTGGACGGCAGCGCTGCGGGCTTGTATCCGTTGCCGGCGGGACACTTGCATTGCCAGGCGCCTCCCGTCGTCCCTGGGTGGCTGCAACCATCCCAACGCCCTTCGGTCCGCGCCTCGCGCTCGACCCCTTGCTCCTCGGCCATGGCCTGCATGTGGCGGCACTGATGCCGGCGGCAGCACGCGCGGATTTTGCCCAGGACATCGAGGTGGCATCGCACACGGCGGTCATCGACACAGCCGATGCCGTTGCTGCCCGGTTTGCCCTCGACTTTGCCAACGGCCATCAGGGGCACGGGCGCGGCCTGGGCTATCGAGGAACGACGGCGGACCCGACTGCACCCGCAGCCTGACGGTTCAGGCGGGCAGGAGTGTGGCCGCGACGGCAATCTCGCACTTGAGCACCTTGGCAATGCTGCAGCGGGTGCGAGCGCGCTCGACACAATGTTCGAAGATCTCCTGCGTTGCCCCGGGAACCCTGGCCTCGACCCGGATGTCGATGCGCAAAATGGCGGGACTGCCCTGCTCGTCTTTGCCGGTTTCGACGACGGCAGCCGTGGCGATGGACTCCGCCGTCAGGCTGTTCATGCCGAAGTTGTTCGCCAGTGCCTGATTGAAGCAACCGGCGTGTGCCGCTGCCAGCAACTCTTCGGGACTCGCACCTTCGGCCCCCTCAAAACGGCTCGCATAGGTGTACACGGTCTTTGGCAGGGTGTTGCCGTCGGTCGAGATGCTGCCCGCGCCTTCCTTCCAGGTGCCTGTCCAGTCCGAATATCCGATGGCTTTCATGTCTTGTCTCCTGTGGTGGACCCATGCCGGGCCCTTGGAGTTATGCCTCGCGCCACGGCTCAAGGACGACCTTCCCCGTGCTCTGGCGGTTTTCCACAAGGCGGTGTGCGTCTGCTGCGCGGGAAAGCGGGAAACGATGGTCGACATGGACCTGGAGTCGCCCGTCGCGGACGTGTCCGATGATTTCCTGCAGTCCCCCGATGAGGTCGGGGCGAAGCTGGAAGAACCCGCCGATGTAAAAGCCGGATACCGACAGGTTGTCTTTCATGAGGTCCCGGGTGTTGACGTGACCTGCCTCACCACTCGCCTGGCCATAGACCACCATGCGACCGAATGGCGCCATCGCTTCCAGTGCCTCGTTGAGCAAGGTGCCGCCGACCATTTCAAGGACAATGTCCACACCACGGCCTCCGGTCAGCTCCCTGACCCGCTGGGGCCAATTTGCTTTCGTGTAGTCGACGGAAGCGTCAGCCCCAAGAGATTCGGCGAAAGCGCGCTTTTCCATTGAGCTCGCTGCGGCAATCACCATGCCTGCACCGGAGAGTTTCGCCAGCTGGACCGCAAACGCGCCCACGCCGCCGGCTGCCGCTTCGACCAGCACACTGTCGCCAGCCCTCAAGCGTCCATTCTCCCGCAGGGACAGCAACGCCGTGAGGCCCTGGATGACGAGCGCGGTCGCCTGGGCCGCGCTGACGCCGGGTGGCAGCGCAACGGCCGTGCGCGCGTCGACAACAACGTATTGGGCATAGCCACCCACGCGGGGGGTTGCGTAGACACTCTGGCCCACTTTGAACCCGTCGACGCCGTCGCCGAGTTCAGCGACCACGCCGGCCACCTCGCTGCCGGGAGTAAACGGCGTTGGTGAGGTTTCCGGATACTCGTCTCCGCGCCGGCGCAACACGTCCGAGAAATTGACGCCAACAGCCTCGACTCTGATTTTCAGCTGGCCGGGCCCGGGCGTGGGCTCGTCGATGTCCTCGAACCGCAGAACATCAGGGCCGCCGGTCTCGTGGAAACGCACAGTCTTCATGCCTGGAGCCTTATGGGGGTCGGACAGATAATCTTGACTATGATCAACTTTGTTAATTGAAGCAACCAGTGTGACGACTTTTTCGCTTTTGCGCAGACAGCGGCAGCCCAGTCCAATACCGGGCCTTCTGGAGCACGGCGTAATCGGGCTTCCTGCAAAACCGGACCCTTCGCATGAAACGCACCCTCGCCATTGCGGCGCTCGCGCTTGCCCTGTTTGCCGTTCCGGCACTCGCCGCCGCGCCCAAACCCGCCATTTCGGACGCCGCGCTCGTCAAGACGTTGCCAGGCTTTTCCAATGCCGGCGCCGAGGTCAATGGCGTGCACCTGCATTACGTCGTCGGCGGAAAAGGACCGCTCCTGGTGTTGCTGCCCGGCTGGCCGGAGACGTGGTGGGCGTACCACAAGGTGATGCCGGAGCTCGCCAAGACGCACCGCGTGGTCAGTGTCGACATGCGCGGCATGGGCTCATCGGCCATGCCTGCAGGCGGCTTTGACAAGAAAACGATGGCCAGTGACATCTCCGCGCTCATCAAGGAACTCGGGAGCACGCAGGCCGACGTCATCGGTCACGACATCGGCGCAATGGTGGCCTTCAGCCTCGCCGAAAATCACCCCGAACAAGTCCACAAGCTGGTGATGCTCGATGTCGCACACCCCACGAAGGGTTACCTGCAGCTGAAGATGATTCCGGACGACGGCACCTTCGGCGACCGCATCGACGAAGAGCATCCCTACCTTTGGTGGTTTGCGTTCCTCCAGGTCGATGGCCTGTCCGAGGACCTGCTCGATGGCCGGGTCGAAAAACTGCAAACGTGGTTTTTCCACTACATGATGAAAAACGACGCCGCGCTTGATGCAAAGGACCGCGCGGTCTATGCCGCCGCCTACGGTAGCCGCGAGGCGACCCGCGCAAGCAACGGCTGGTACAAGGCGTTTCCGCAAGACGTGGCCGATTTTGAAACCTACGGCAAGGTGACCATGCCGGTTCTCGGGCTCGCCGGCCCTGGCTATGGACGCCTCAAGCCGTTCCTCGACGCCAACGCGGTCACGGCGACAACCTACCGCGTTGAAGGCAGTGGTCATTGCATTGCCGAAGAAAAGCCCGACGCACTGCTCACCTACCTTTCGGAATTCCTCAACTGACGAGTCGGCCGCCACGCGCTCGCCTTCCAGCATGCTGACCGCCACGAGCCCGGTGATGGTGGTGACTTCGGCGAAGCGCTCCGCCCGGTCAGCCCTTATTTCCGTTCAGAGATGACGCCATGAGCATGTTCCCGCAGTTCACATCCATCATTGCCCGCCAGCAGCTTGGCGTCAGTACCGAGCAGGCGTGGTCACGCATCGGCGCCTTCGGGGACGCCGGTCGGTTTCTCGGCATCAGCAGTCAGCTGCTTGGCGACGACCGCGGCCTTGGCACGGTCCGCCGTGTCGGGGAGGCCGTCGTCGAGGTCATGGTGGGCCAAAGCCGCACCGCTTACACCTACGTGCAAATCGAAGGGCCCATGGCAACGCGGTTCTACCATGGCCACCTCGGGGTGGAGCCCACGGGCCCCGCCACATGCGAGCTCACCTGGGCCATCACGTTTGACCAGACACTTGTGTCGGATGAGCAGCGCGCGGAAGAACATGCGCGCCTGGCCAAGCGCTTTGAAGGCGGTTCCCTGACCATGAAGCATCACGCCGAGTTGTCGTAACACTTTCGTTCCCCGCCCGGCCACAGCGGCGAAACGCCGGCGCGACCGGGCGGGCATTCCCTCCCCCTGATCGAGCATTCCCCATGCCTTCTTTCACATTCGGCCCGGCCCGAATCGCCCTTTCACTGGCAATCGCTGCCCTGGCACCTTCAACCGTCCTGGCCTCAGGCAACCTGCCCTGGGTCGGCACCTGGGGTGTGGCCCCTGTCAAGATGGGTCCCGTCAATTACGGCGGACACACCCTGCGCGAGATTGTCCACACCAGCGTCGGTGGCACGCGCGTGCGGCTGCATTTTTCGAACGAATACGGCGACAGACCCCTCGTCCTCTCGGACGTCCATCTGGCCCTGAACCCGTCTGGGTCGACCGTCGACGGTGCGAGCGACCGCCCAGCGACCTTTGGCGGGAGCACGTCAGTGACCATTCCGATTGGTGCGACAGCCGCCACGGACCCGGTTGACATGCCGATTCCGGAATCGGGCGACGTGGCTGTCAGTTATTACGTTCCCGAGGCCACGAATTTCGTCACCGGCCACAGCTACAGCAACCAGTCCAAATACGTGGCAACGGGCGACGTCAGCGGCCAGCCGCAAATTGAGGCAACCGAGGAAGGCGACTACCAGTTCCTCTTGAACATGGACGTGCAAGGCGAAGGGCTGCAAGGCACCCTTGTCACACTGGGTGCCTCCGCCACCGATGGATACGCATCCACCTACGGTGCGAACCACCGTTATCCGAACTTCCTCGCCACACGCCTGAATGCTGCCGGCATCAAGGTCGGCGTGGTCAACGAAGGCATCAGCGGCAACCACCTCATCAACGACAACCCCAGCATCCTCGGCCGCTTCGAACGCGACGCGCTCAACCAGCCTGGCGTGCGCTGGGTCATCTTCTCCGACGCGCCGATGAACGACATTTTCAATCTGGCCGACAACGCCACCGCCGACGACATGATTGCCGCCTACAAGGTGCTCATCGCCGAGGCGCATGCTCGTGACATCAAGTTCATCTGCACGACGATGGCGACGTTCCACGCGTCGAGCAACTGGACGACAGAAGGCCAGTCGCGTGCCGATGGCCTCGACGCGTTCATTCGGACGCCGGGCAATGGCTGCGACGGTGTGGTTGACCTGCACAAGGTTCTTGAAGACCCGTCACGTCCGACCTATACCCTGCCCGCCTATCTGGCTTCCGATAATCTCCACCCCAACGACGCGGGCTACCAGGCGTTTGCCAACGCGGTCAATCTCGCCTATTTCACACCGGTGAACCTCCCGCCCGTCGCACCTCCGGCCACCTGTGGCGACATTGAACCTGGCCAGGGCCTCAAGTCGGGCGAAT
>Ga0182005_1000147_pt1 | contig 49428 bp, 61 predicted proteins | sample Sormic07211103_1_FD_123021 | JGI IMG/M metagenome (GOLD analysis project Ga0182005, IMG submission 123021) | Rhizosphere microbial communities from Sorghum bicolor, Mead, Nebraska, USA - 072115-103_1 MetaG | ecosystem: Host-associated > Plants > Roots > Rhizosphere | place: USA: Nebraska... | reverse complement strand
TGCCTAAGCGCTTTACCGATCGCATCAAGGTACAGGGTGCAAGAGTTTACTTCACCAGCCAGAACCTGATCACTTTCACACCACGTCGCTTCCACGATCTGGGGGTAGATCCTGAGTTCACACAGTTCGACGACAAGCTGTCTTTTTCCAATTACAATGCTATTGCAGGACGTAGCTATCCGAATGCAGCTACCTTCTCTTTCGGTATAGACCTGAAATTTTAAACGTATGAAGAGACTACTGATAATACTCATAAGTGCGACTACGCTGTATTCCTGCCGAAAGCTGGATCAGCCTATCACACGCGAATATACTGAGGAGGCCTACTGGCGGGATGCAAATGATGCCATCGCAGCAGTGAATAGCTGTTACGAAAATATGTCGAACGATGGCTACTTCTTCGGCAGTGAAGCACTGAGCGACAACGCTTATGTAAATGGTACCGGCTTTGACAATGTGACCGCTATTGCAGATGGTGCTTACGATCCCTCCAATGCAAGAGTGACCAACGAATGGTCCTACCGCTACACCTGTATCCGCAAGTGTAACATCGTGACCACGAACATTGACAAGGTGCCAAACATGGATTCTACCCTGAAGCGGAGGATCCTTGCAGAAGCCCGTTTCATTCGCGCTTATTCTTACTTCCAGCTGGCAGACTGGTATGGAGATGTTCCTTTCTATACCAACCTCATCACCATCAGCGAAGCCAAAACCATAGGCCGTACACCAAAAGCTGACATCCTCAATTTTGTGCAAACAGAACTGGCTGCCATCCGTAATGACCTGCCTGTGAACACAGCCTACGCTGATCAGGACAGGGGCCGCATTACCCGTGGTGCTGTCATTGCCTTCAGTGCACGTGTTCACCTGTACAAAGGAGAGTGGCAGGCAGTGGTAGATGATTGTGAACAACTCATCAACAGAACTGATAACGGTACCTATAGCCTGCAGGCTAATTACAGGAATGTATTCAGCATCAATAATGAATACAACAGCGAAGTGATCCTCGACCTGCAATATGGGGGTGGCCGTACTTACGCTACACAACGTAGCTTTTTGCCACAGACCGTTGCATTGCTGAGAAGCGTACTCGTGCCTACACAGGACCTGGTAGATGATTATGTTATGCTGAATGGTAAAGGTATCACTGAATCAGGCTCCGGTTACAATGAGAGTACGCCTTACAACAACAGGGATCCGCGTTTTAATGCGACCATCCTGCACGATGGCTCTACCATCACAGACTTTAACGGTACTGTTCAAACCATCCTTACCCAACCAGGTTCCAATCCTGCTACCAATAGTGTGGATGATCAGGGTGCTTCACCTACCGGTTATTACTTTTATAAATATTACGATCCTACAGCCAGCAACTATAACTCCAGCCTGAATCTGATCATGATTCGCTATGCCGAAGTCCTGCTGATGTATGCAGAAGCAAAGAATGAACTGGGGCAACTGGATGCCAATGTCTGGAATACCACTGTTCGTGCACTGCGTGTCCGTGCTGGTTTTAATGATGCAGGTGCTACAGAATATCCTACAACTACAGCTGATCAGCTTAGAACCATCGTACGCCGTGAAAGACGTGCGGAACTGGCTTTCGAAGGCATCCGGCCATTCGATATCCGTCGCTGGAAAATTGCTGATCAGGTACTGGCAAAACCAGTCAGAGGCATCAAGGTATCCGGCGGTGCTTTCAACAAAGATGCAAATGGATATATCATTGTGGAAAACAGGCTTTTCAACAATCCAAAGCATTACCTCTGGCCAGTGCCTACATTCGAACGCGATCAAAACAGTAACCTCGGTCAAAACCAGGGTTGGTAGAATTTCCACTTATTTAAAAAATGCTGCAAAACATGAAAACATACTTCCTGCATATATTAGCCATCATGTCCCTGCTGGCTGTGAGCTGTAAAAAAGACGATTATAAACTCAATACGAATATGAAGCCGGTACCTGCGCTGAGCGCTCCGGTGGATAATAAATATGTGAAACTGCAACCTACTACCAGTGCCTCTGTTTCCTTCGAATGGGAACAGGCCCGTGCTGAAGATGGTTCACTGGTGTTGTACGAAGTAGTGTTCGACAAGGAAAATGGGGATTTCTCTGCACCGCTGGCAACCATTTCATCTGACGGTGGTGGCGTGAACAACAAACTGACCCTGTCTCACAAAGACCTGAACACCATCGCTGCCAAAGCAGGTATCGCTTCTCTGGCTGTAGGCAAACTGAAATGGACGGTAAATGCATCCAAAGGGTACAACATCCTGAAGGCCGCCGAAACACGTACCATCGAAGTAGAAAGACCTAATGGCTTTGCAGAAATTCCGGTAGATGTATACCTGACAGGATCCGCTACTGAAGCCGGCGACAACCTGGCTGCGGCTATGAAACTGAAATCTACTTCAGCAGGTGTATTTGAAATCTATACTTCCCTGAAAAATGGTACTTACCATTTCACAGACAGAAAAACCGGTACACCCACTACTTTCTTCATTGATGGTGGCGCTGTAAAACAAGACGGCGAAGCCACACAAACCGCTGGTACCAAGGTATACCGCCTGCAGCTGGACTTCAACAATGCTGCTGCAACTGTAACTGAAATTACAGGCATGGGGCTGTGGTTCGCACCTGAAAACAAGATCATGTATCCACTGGATTATGTAAGCAATGGTGTATGGTCATTCAAAAATCAACTGATCAACTTCCATCAGGAATCATGGGGTCGTGATGAACGGTATAAATTCCGCCTGAGTGTAACCGCTGCCGATGGTACCACCGGTTACGAATGGTGGGGTTCTTCCAATGCCGACAACAGTCGTCCTACCTCTGCTACACCACTGTCCTTCTGGGAACTGCACCTGATCACCAACAGCGATCAGTACAACTACTGTTTCAAATTTAGCAGTGACGTAGATACTAAAAACTGTGATGTGAATGTATACTTCTCCCCAGACAAGACGTATACCCACGAAGTGATCATTAAATAAATTATTGAATTATGCGCAAATTGATAATTGTTGGCACCTTACTCATCACAGGTTTTACCTCCTGCCTGAAAGAGCCCGTGGACGATGGTCCCGGGCCAGGAGCAGGCGCGGTGAGTTATGTATATAACTGGCCGGCTATCGCTGATTCCACAGAGAATTCACTGATCAGTGGCTGGTACAATCAGAGTGGTAATTATTTTAACAAGAACAATAGTAGTGATCAGACGTTCAACTACTGGCCAAATGCACATGCACTGGATTTGCTGGTAGATGCGTACCTCCGTACAGGTGATGCAGCCATCAAGGCCCGAATGGATAAATTGCTGGATGGGGCACAGGCGAAAAATGGCAACACCCTCCTCAATCAATTCTATGATGATATGGAATGGATGACACTGGCTTGCCTGCGTGCTTACGAAGCGACCAGTGATGCAAGGTACAAAACCGCTGCTACCACCCTGTGGACTGATATCAAAGGAGGCTGGGATGACACCTTTGGAGGTGGTATCTATTGGAAAAAAGACCGTCAGAATAAGAATACGCCCGCCAATGCGCCCGCCAGCATCATCGCCTCCCGCTTTTACCAGCTGGATCATAAAGGCGATGACCTGGCCTGGGCAAAGAAAATCTATCAATGGCAAAAGAATAACCTGGTAGACCCTACTACAGGTCTGGTATGGGATGGTCTGGATGCCAGTGGTACAAACAAAGCCTGGAAGTTTACCTACAACCAGGGGGTATTCATTGGTGCTGCAGTTGAGTTATACAAGCTTACTGGTGATAACACTTATCTCGCCGATGCCTTGAGAACTGCCAATAACTCCCTGGGCAGTGAGTTCACCAACAATAATATCTTCAAAGACGAGGGTGGGGGAGATGGTGGTCTCTTCAAAGGAGTTCTGGTTCGCTACCTGATGCTGCTGATCACAGATGGTAGTATCTCCAGCACAGACCAGGCGAAGTTTGCCAATTCATTATTACTGAATGCACAAACCATGTGGCTGCAGGGAACTGCCCGTCCACAGGTGATCTTTAATACCAACTGGACAAGTACCGCTACGACAACAGATCTGACTACCCAGCTCAGCGGATCAATGTTGATAGAAGCTGTTGCCAGACTAAAAGAACTGGAATTGATTGATTAATTTTAGATCTCCGGCTTCGGCCGGAGATTTTAAAATCCACACTCATGCGTAAATATTCAGGTCTCATGTTGCTGCTATGCCTTCATAGCAGCCTTTTCGTTTCTGCACAATCCGCCAACAAAGCTCATGCAGATACCCTATGGTCAGCAGTTGTTAAAAACCTGTATGACTCTCCCAACAAACTTTATTACGAAACCACCAACAAGCAGAAGAATGAAAACCCTCATTCCTTCCTCTGGCCATTGTGTGGCCTGATCCAGGCCGCCAACGAAATGGAGGCCATTCATCCGGGTAAGCCCTACATGCCTACCGTTATCACGGCTATCAATGCCTATTATGACAGGAAAGCACCGGCTCCGGGCTATGACTCCTATGTTGTAAAAGAAAAGGGTGGCGACCGGTTTTATGACGACAATCAGTGGATCGCCATTGCTTACCTGGATGCGTATAAACGCACAAAGAAAAAATGGTATCTTGAAAAAGCCACGGAAATATATAAATTTATGATGACGGGCTTTGATACCGTATCAGGCGGTGGTTTATACTGGAAAGAAGGAGATAAGGGTGGCAAAAACACCTGTTCCAATGGTCCCGGAGTATTGGTAGCCTTGCAGTTATACGATGCTACCCACCAAAAAAGCTATCTTGACACAGCCCTGTTGTTATACAATTGGGTGAACAAGTACCTGCAGGCGCCTGAAGGCTTTTACTATGATATGATCCATGTGCCATCGCTCAAAATCGACTCCGCTACCTATACCTACAATGCGGGTACGATGCTGGAAGCCAATGTCAGACTATATCACATTACTCACGATAAGCAGTACCTGGAAGCTGCTCAACATATAGCAGCAGGCAGTTATGCTCACTTTTTCCGTCAGGGCAGGTTTCCATATTCATATTGGTTCAACGCTGTTCTGCTCAGAGGATATGAAGCATTGTATGCTGTGGATGGTAACCGACAGTATATCAATGCAATGCAGGAGGACGCCGATAAAGTATGGGCTACAGAAAGCGATAAAAGCGGACTGGTAGGCCGTAAGGCGGACAAAGATTTATTAGGTCAGACAGGTATGATGGAAATTTATGCCCGTCTTGCCCGGATAAAATGAGTATCTTTGTAGCTCTATGAAATACAGGAATACAAAAGGTTACCTCCGAAACAGGGTAACCTTTTGTGTTTCATGGCATAACCATTAATATGTATACCGTTTATATCCTTTTTTCCCGTAGGTACCAGAAGATCTATACCGGACACACCACCGATCTTGTTAAAAGATTTCACTTTCACAATGTGCACGGGCGCCAGAAAGGTACCCTCCAGTACAGGCCATGGGAGGTCATCTATTTGGAAAACTTTGATGATAAGATCTCCGCAATGAAACATGAATGGCTGCTTAAGTCAGGCAAGGGCCGTGCATGGATCTGGTCCCGTATCAAGGAGGAGTTCTATGCCAATGGATATATCAGCGGTCCTGTTACTTCCGATGGAGCTGTCAATGAGGCGCTTACTTCCGAAGAGGGAAGTAGTGGCCACGTTATGCCGGTAGAAGCTGTCCGTAAGTAGATGGCTATAGAAGGAACGAACGGTAATGCTGTTATCCTGCTGGTGCTCTCAGTAACACTGCTGAAAAATTTGCTGATGGTCACCTACCTGGTAGTGCTGTCAATGATCCTGTCACTTCCGGCCACGGGAAATCAGAAATATGATCAGGAACACCACAACAGCTACAGCAATAATTCCTGTCCATACACCGGCTTTAAAAATACCGCCTACTACTTCACAGCTGCTTAATAGCATGATGGCAAAACCCAGTAATGCAAGTTGTAAGTTTTTCATAATCTTAGCTTTATCAACTGGTACATCATACAGTGTGCCAGATGTAACCATGTATTAGCCCTTACTATGGTAAAGGTCCACCAGTAGTGAGATCATGTGGGCCGACAGCTGATCCGAACGTTTGTAGAAAGCATACCGCAGCCCGATTTCCTTGAATGTATAGTGATGGGATAATTGCCTGAATGGGGTATAACGGACCCCTATGCCCGCTTTATAACTGGTGAACCGGCTCAGGTCATAGTCGGAAGTATAATACGTTTCATCAAGGGTATGCGCTTTATATGGCTTGAAATACTTAGCCTTTGTTTGGGTATAGACACGTACCAGTGGCAGTAAAGTAAAGACAGGACTGAGTTTTACGGGTGTCTCCAGTTGGAATGTATGGCTGCTGATGCCGAAATTATCTTTGTAATAACGGTAATAGGAGCGGATGATGACATTGCTGCCTGTGAATACGTTCAGTTGTACACCGAGGGGGATTTTCCAGCGTTCCCGTGGCAGGTTTTCCACTCTTAGGGTATCATTGTTGAAGTAGATCCTGTGAAAGGGGGTGGATAACAGGCCTTCCTGGTAGACCAGTTCAGGGAAGACGGCGAGTTGCATGCGCTGGTTGATCTCCTGATAATAAGCAAAACTGAAGTTGTACGAGGTGCGACGGTAAATGTCGAACCATTGTTTATACCGTAATTCTTCAGGGTATACCAATGTTTCCGGGCTGTAATGATCAGGGTCGAATCGGCCCCAGCGCAGGTCGTCGAAGTAGGCCTGTATACCGGCGGTGAAACGGCGGCGCTGATCTTCACTTTCTTTGCTGATGCTGAGGCCTACCGGTATGGAGAGGTAATCGGATTCCAGGGATAGGCCGGCGTTGATGCCAGCAGATATGTGGTGCTTGTTGAAGTTGCGGGTGTAGCCGGTATTGAGGTGAAACCGGTTGTCGTGATAAGAGGCAGAGCTCTTTACAAAGTCGATTTTATCTGTAGAAGCAGAGGTGATAACGTCGATGCCGACACTCAGCTGGAAGGTGTTTACTGAATCACGCTGGTGATTGATGGAGATGTCCGTGGCGTAGACGGTGAGGGCTTCGGTGCCAATGCCGCCGGTGACGGCGGAGTGGTTGCCATCCTGGGTGTAGTAGGATTGGAGCAGCTGAATGTCAGTTTTGGAGATGCGCTTTCGTTGATAAGCCGTACTATCTTTCTGTTGTGCTGTACTGGTGATAAAGGTCATCAATAATGCAGCTGCAATGAATATTCTTTTCATACTTCCGGTCTGTTATGTTGAGGCAATTGCATAACGGCAATTACATTAAATCAGTTAGGTCTGGTTAATTACATCCAATCCATTTAATTTTTTCCCGGTCAATTGAACTTATTCCAATCTCATCTGATCAATTACTACCAGACAATTACCTTTTGTTCAGTCAATCCAGTTACTTCCTGTCAATTACACCCACATCCCCCACTCCCTTGCCCGGTTCCACCACCACTGCTTCCTTCACGATAAGTGTGTACGTTCTCATCAAATTTCTCCATATCCGATTTTCCCAACTGCATGTTCTGATCATTCAGGTACATGCGCTGGTAAGGCTTTACAGCAGTACAACCTGTGAGGAGAAGCAGGGAAATGCAATACTTTAGCATAATCAGTTCATTTTAATTTTTGCCGATCTATATATCTTATTGTCTTCGTCTATGAATATACAATGCACGTCTGGCAGCTGATTCACGAGATCCATTCCCGCTTTTGCCCCCATCACGGTAACGGCTGTAGCCAGTGCGTCGGATAGTTCTGCGCTGGGGCTGATCACAGTTACACTCTTCACATAAGGTACTGGCAGGCCTTTGCGGGGATCTATATTGTGTGAATAACGGATGCCCTCTCTTTCCACATATTGTTCATAATTCCCGGAGGTAGCGACAGCCGCGTTTTTGACAGGTATCCAAAAAAGCATTTCTGCTGTATTATCAGGATGAACGATACCTACTTTCCAGGGTGCTGGTCCCCAGGTGCTGAGGTCACCACTGGCGTTGATCACGCCGCTGGTAGCACCATGTGCCTGTAACAATGCTTTCGCTTTGTCAGCAGCATACCCTTTGCCGATGGCGCCGAAGCCAATACGCATGCCTTTTTTGGGAAGAAATACCTGCTGTTCATTTAGCTGAATATGTTGATAACCGGTATTCTCCAGTGCACTGGCTATTTGTGCGGAAGCCGGCCAGTGAAAACCACGGTCTTTGAATTTCCATAGTTGCTTCAGGGCGCTGGAGGTTATATCAAAAGCACCTTGCGTAATTTTGCTGAGATGCTGGCAACGCTGAATGAGTTGGAATACTTCGGCAGGTACAGTTACAGGGTGTACGCCGGCCTGTGTATTGATCTTACCTGTTACGGAAGTGTCGTTAAATTCAGTGAGCAGGGTTTCAATGCGTTGTATTTCCCGGACAGCTGATTGTAGTTGTGCTTCGGGGATGTTGGCGATCAGCTCAAATTCAGAGCCCATAAGGCGGATCTGCAATTTGCTTTGCATGGCTATTGCATAAGGTGTTTGAGCGTCGATATAAATCCGGCAGTAGTTTCCTGCTGGTAGGGTACGTTGGCCATGAGTTTTTTTTCAGGGCTTAAGAGGACTACTTGTGGAAAACTACCTTTGGGATTGAAAGCGGCGGCCAGGGAGTCATATTGTGTACGCAATGGGCTTGCGATTTTTTTTCTTTGGGGGAAGTCGGCTTCCAGTATCACCAGGTTGTCTTGCGCGAAGTGTAGAAAGGTGCTGTCTGTAAGGATCTTTTTGTTAAATTGAATACAGGGGATGCACCAGTCGGAACCGGAGAAGACAAGCATGATTTTTTTGCCTGTTTGCGCGGCTTGCGCAAAGGCAGTATGAGGGTTTTGCAATACCTGTCCTTTAGCGGAGATGGTGCAGATAAGCATTAAAATGACGAGTCTCATTATAATAAGGTTATTGCAAATTTAATGTATCTCGTATGAATCGCTTCATTCTCTTACCGATTTTGAGTGGCAGCGCTGTTACCCGCAAAACCGGTGCACCTAAAGTAGCTGCAAATGGATAAGCGCTTACAGAAACTTTGGAGGTGTTTTAAGGTGCTGTTGGTGGCATCGAGGAAGAATTTGTTCCCGGCGGGTGTTGCTGCTGCCAGAACTTCGGATCCATATTAATCTGTACCTGTTGCGGGGTAGGATGCGCAATTGTAATCCCCGCCTCCTGCAGCGACGCATATATCGCTGTCAGCACCGCACTCTTCATACTCCCTGCCTGTCCCAGATCATTGATCCAGAAAAAAGCCTGAAAGTCCATGGCCCCATCCCTGAAATTACTCAACAACACCGTCGGCTCCGGCGCTGCCATTACCCCCTCATGCTGCTGCAAACACTGCTTCATCACCTGTATCACCTTATTGATATCCGCACCATATGTTACGCCTACACTAATATCGACCCTTCTCGACCTGCTACTCAACGTCCAGTTTACCAACTGTTGCGCTATCAACTCCCCGTTCGGCACAATCACCTCCGATCCATCCCCGGCCGAAATCCTGCTGGACCTGATCCCAATCTCCTTCACCACACCCGTACGTGTTCCTAACTCAATTGTATCACCCACCTCTATCGGCTTCTCAAACGCCAGAATAATTCCCGATACCAGGTTGTTCACAATATTCTGCAACCCAAATCCAATGCCTACACCCAACGCTCCCACGACAATCGCCAGCTTATCAAGCGGAATCCCCGACGCTGCAAACGCCAGTAACACGCCTGCTCCCAATACTGCCAGTCTTAATAACAACATATAAGACCCCCATCCCTTCCGCGTGGGCACATTATTTCCCGTATATCCCAATAGAAATGTTAATAACTGGCTTACCACCGACGATACCCAGATGATTAACAGGAACACAATCACCCCTCCGAATGAAAATGTAAAACTGCCGATCTTCCTTTCCGTCTCCAATATATCCGCCACCAGTTCATACAGCGCATCATAGATATACAGGTTCCTGGCGATCAACATCAGGTACCCCACCGTCGCTATTACATACAAAATGGACTTCAACCGCGCTTTGATATGCTGATAATCCAAAAACGACACGAACGTGCTTGAATGCTTATTCGCCTCTACATGCAGGTAAATCGCCTCCATCAGGATCTCCACTGTCAGCACAATTGCCAGCGACATTGTAATACTCACTACACCCGCCGCACCAAAGATCTTAGCTGCCGTTACCCTGGCTATGATCACTAACAATAATGACAATGTACTCATCAGCATAAAGATCCACACTGCATGCTTCGCATACTTTGGCAATGGCAACTTTGTCTGTTCGATACTATACAACAGGTAATATCCTAAGACGACACCTAGTATCGCTCCTGTAAATATGCCCCATTGCTCAGTAAACGTCACCTGAATCAACAGGTTGTTCACACAGTAAAGCACTAACAACACTACCAGCAGCATCCACCTTCTGAACAAATGCCCCGGCAGGTATTTCTTCACAATAATAGACGCACTTATCATGGCGATCCCCCATGTGATCTCTGTAAATAATATAGGATACTGAATATTTAACATAGCCGACAACGTCGACACTAACAATAAGGTTCCTGCTATGGGATGCGCAATCACATACCGGATCTGTTGCAGGATTGTTTCTGCTTCCTGTCCTACATGATCCCTTCTGATCCTTCGGATATTTGCTATTACCCACCATGCAAACCCAATAGCCGCCAGGAACCAGAATATTATCATCGGCCTTCTTATCATAAAAAAGATCTGCAGCACATGTACGTTCTTGGCCAGCGACCGCTTGAGTACATAGGGGAACTTCGGCCCTTTCTTGCCGGGCAGCGGTGGTTCCCAGAGATAACTGAAGTCTTTATTGAACATCCGGGTACTATATCTCGACAACTGAAAATCCATGTCTTCCAAAAGGTTCGTGGATTCCAGGTATCGTTTCGCCACTTTATTCTGCAATAGACCTAAGAAAAGCAGGTTGCGTTTATTTGCGCTATCCACCTGTCTCCATTTGGTAATGAGTGTAGCCATTTGCCCTACATAAATATCCCGCAGTTCATCTTCCGCAGGTATATCTCTCATGGTGGTATCCCTTCGTAATTGCTGCAGGGTATCGGTAATGTTCACCAGTTTATCATAGTATTTAAACAACTGGTTCTGCCAGTTATCCAGCCGCCATTCCAGTTGTACGAGGAGGACCCTGTTTGTATACAGGTCCATCACATTTGGAGTACTGCCAAGAGCCGTAATATCCCGTTTTACTACATTCAGCGAAGAATCAATGAGTGGCAGCCGTTCACTGATCTCAGTAGTATCCAGTCCGCGCTTGAGTATACTCATTACTTCATTGAGCATGAGGGTATAGCTTTCCAGCCGGGTTATCAACACTGCTACGGAGGTATCAGAAAGATGTAGTCTGGATTTCCCAGAGGCGGTATCTTTCACCTGTTGTGAGATGATCTTGCTGAGGGTTGCGCTGTCCAGGGGTTTGGTCGCATTGTCTGCGGGTTTGGCAGCATGGGTTTGTGCGTGCAGCAATGCCACATGACACAGGAGAAGCAGGAGTAAGGTTAATCTGACCTTCATGAATTAGCAGATTAAAAAGAATGTGGCTTTGAGCGAGTTGTGATCACCCAAAGCCACATCAATAAAAATACCGGATTTCATTTAACCGGGATTTATTTGGGTCAGCCAAAGGCCAATCCTCTTTAATTCCCCGCTATTGCTGCCAGCAGCAGCTGAAAATTATTTCTCCCATTTGATCTTTTCAGACAATGGTTTCAGGCGTCTGCCTTCAGGGATGGGTTCATCGGTATAACCCAGGTAAAAAATGCCCAGCACCTTATCTTCCTCACCCAGTGAAAGATATTCTTTCATGGCAGGAGAGAAGGTCATACCACCGGAGCCCCAGTAGCCAGCCAGTCCCAGGGCGGTAGCTCCCAGCCACAGGTTCTGTACAGCGCAGGATACTGCAGCAATCTCTTCAATTTCGGGAATACCTGGTTTGTTACCTCTCTTCATACAAAGTACGATGACATGAGAGGCCAGGTCGCCCTGTGTTTTTAGTTTTTCGTAGTTGCCCAAAATGAATTTCTCCGGGGGAGTATTGGCTTTGTATAGCTCAGCGTGAGCTGTACAAAAGCGTTTAACGGCTTCACCGCCAAACACCGGAAAATACCATGGTTCAGTATAACCATGTGTAGGGGCCCAGTCAGCCAGTTCGAGGAGAGCCTGAATTTGCTCGTCCGGAATCTGTTTGCCATTCATAGCAAATGGTTTGATATTCCGGCGGTTGGTGATAATGCTCTTCAATTGCTCAAAGTCCATGCGCGATATTTATTTATTTAACAGGTGAAAGAGTTTGTTTCCACTCTTCGGGCAGGCGGGCTACTTTTCTGGTTTTGTAATCAAAGTAAATCATACCCGATTTTGCCTCTGCGATCAGGATGGTTTTATCCTCACGAACGGTGGTAATGCGGTAATACAGGTCAAATCCAAATGGGGTGAAATCGTCGGCACCTACGGCGATGTCAAAAATATCGCCATGGAAGCCTTCACCTTTGTATACGAGGGCAGCATCGGCCATGATAAGGCCTGCCTGGCCATCTTTCTCCAGTTCGCCAAACCCGAAATTGGCAAGAAAGCGAAGCCGTGCTTCGTGAATGATAGAGAGAATGGCGTCGTTACCTACGTGTCCGCCATAGTTGATATCCCCTATTCTTACAGGGAGTTGGGTGTGAAAATCCAGTTGTTCGGGAAGCTCAATTTTTACTCTGGCCATTTATTGATGTTATCAGTGAGCCTTCAGGAAGGCAATTAGTTTCTGGAAAGCTTTGGCTCTGTGGCTAAATTTGTTTTTGCCGGCCATGTCCATTTCGGCAAAGGCGAGGTCTGCACCATCGGGTACGAAGATCGGATCGTAGCCAAAACCTTTACCACCTTTTCGTTCGGTAAGGATGGTACCGGGGCAGATGCCTTCGAACTGGTACTCTTTGTCATTGAGAATGAGAGAGATGACGGTTCTGAATTGTGCCTGACGGTTGGTTTTGCCTTTCAGTTCAGAAAGGACTTTATCAATATTGTCTTCTGAGGATTTCTGCTCACCGGCGTAACGGGCGGAAAGTACACCGGGTTCGCCGTTCAATGCGTGAATTTCCAGTCCGGTATCTTCAGCGAAGCAGTGCGAGTGGGTCAGGTTGTGAATGGTCACAGATTTTTCCCGGGCATTCTCTTCGAGGGTAGGATGTGGTTCCTGTATATCGATATCGATGCCGGCTTCCTGGAGGGTGATGATCTCGAACGCGTCGCCCAGCATGGAGCGGATTTCCTTTATTTTATTTTCGTTGTTGGTAGCGAATACTAGCTTCATGAATGCAAGTTACTTATTTAAATTCCCAGCAATTGTTTCAGGCCGCCCCACAGTCTTCCTTTCATGGCTTTGTCCTGAGAGATCGGGTAGAGGTCGTCGGAACTCAGCAGTTGGCAGCCATTGGCAGTGATGACCTGGTAGGCAGGAAAATCTTCCAGTCCCATAGATACGGGGGAAATGCCAAAAAGAACAGCCTGTTTCATTTTTACGGCTGATTGCCAGGCTGTAAAGGCCATGGCAGGATAATGGGCTACATTTATCAGGGCTATATCCTGCATCCCCAGTTTACAGGCATTTAAAATATTGGTGAGGAGGTTGAATAATTCTTCATTTAAGTATGCGCCTCCTTCATTTTGTATGAACAGTGCAATGTTTTTTTGATTTTCACCTAAAAATTTCACTTCCGGAATGACAGCAGGAGGGATGGCAACAGGTTCTTTTTTCCCGGGTATGATGGGCTGGGTAAAGATCCGGGCCAGAAAGTATGGGTCCAGCTGTACTTGATCAAAAGACATGCATATATAGTTTAAATTGAATGTAATGGCCCCCTTTGGGGAAAAATTTGCTTTATTTGCATCTGACGGCGTGAGCAAATTTAAGTGTATTCATTTTCAGATGAGCGATTTCCGACTTTAGATTTCGCCAACATATCATACATCCAAAACAAATTAACAGCACTTTATTATGATGGGAGTAGATAAACTAATGGAAAACAAGGTAGGGGAAGAAGCCTTAAAAAAAATTAAGGTGACCCGGACAAAGAATTCAAGGATTGGGGAAATAGACTTCAATAACCTTATCTTCGGGAAGCAGTATGCCGACCATATGCTGGTGGCAGAATTTGATGGAAAAGAGTGGAAGCATGCAGAGATCCTGCCTTTCGGACCTCTTTCGGTGAGTCCTTCAAACGCCGCCTGGCATTATGGGCAGGCTATTTTTGAGGGCATCAAGGCCTACAAAGACCAGGAGGGGAATCCGATGATTTTCCGTCCATACGATAATTATGCACGATTTAACAGTTCTGCAGAGCGTATGGGGATGCCGGAAGTTCCTGAGTGGCTTTTTATAGGTGGAATGGAGCTTTTGATAGATCTGGACAGGAAATGGGTACCGACAAATGACGGTTGTTCCCTTTATTTACGTCCTTTTATGATTGCCGCTGATGAATTTATTGGTGTAAGGCCTTCAGATACGTATAAATTTGTTATTATTAACTCTCCATCCGGTCCGTATTTTAATAAACCTATTAAATTGCTGGTACAGGATAAATATATTCGTGCTTTCCCTGGTGGTGTAGGTGCTGCCAAAGCAGCAGGTAACTATGGTGGGGTGATGTACCCGACTATGCAGGCGCGCAAGCAGGGATATGATCAGATTTTGTGGGTAGATGGGTTGGAATTCAAATACTTACAGGAATGTGGTACGATGAACGTGTTTGCTATAATTGGGAACACTGCCATAACGCCGGATTTGAATCAAGGCACGATTCTCGCAGGAGTAACACGCGCTGCTGTAATGTCTGTATTGGAAGATATGGGACTGGAAGTAGAGGAGAGGCCGGTAAGTATTGAGGAGCTGGTAAAGGCGAATGAGGCCGGCACCCTTCGTGAAGTATTTGGTACCGGTACAGCTGCCAGCGTGGCATATGTGCAGGAACTGGATTACAAGGAGCACCAGATCAGGCTGGATCCTACCAGGTATGAGGTAGGAAACGAGTTGCTGAAAAGGTTGGATGCGATTCGTACGGGTAAAGCGGAAGATACCCATCACTGGAATTATAAAGTAGGAACTTACTCAAAATAGTCTTAGTTGTGTTGAATTGAAAGGCCATCTGCGCGAGTAGATGGTCTTTCTCTTTAATATGACCTGAAGGCCGCCATTATTGAAATGGCGGCTTTTTTATTCCCTGTATCCGGTGCTCCTTCGGTGTTTGAATAGAGATATCCCGCCAATAACCCGCAGGTAACCCGCAGATAACCCGCAGATAACCCGCATCTATAAAAAGGCGGGATATCTGCGGGTTATCTGCGGCACAGGTATGGGTCATCAGTATTTTTCATTACTTATTCCGATGAAATCACGGGTCAATTTTGTACCTTTGCGCCCTATGACCATGGCAACTTTTATCGCGTCGCTGGATCAGGCCGCCCCTCCTGAGGGGATTTCTCCTTATTTAAAGGCTTTGTGGTGGGACGGTAAGGGTAACTGGCAAAAGGCACATGACATCATCGAACAGCTGGAAGATGATACAGCTGCCTGGGTTCATGCCTATCTCCACAGGAAAGAAGGTGACCGGGGAAACGCCCGGTATTGGTACAGCAGAGCGGGCCGAAATATGCCAGAATCTACACTGGACATGGAATGGAGCGAAATCGTCGAAGTACTTAACAGGATCTGACAAGGATTTCCTCAAAAAAATGTTCAAAACATTTTGTAATTAACAAGGAGCGTGTTACCTTTGCCCTCCCAAATTCCCATTCTGGGTGATTTGGATGTCATTGTAAACCGACAAGAAAAAAAATCTAGGTAGAATGCCTACTATACAACAATTAGTAAGAAAAGGAAGAGAAATTATCCGGGCTAAGTCCAAGTCCAGGGCTTTAGATAGCTGTCCACAGCGTCGCGGTGTTTGTACACGTGTGTACACAACCACTCCTAAAAAGCCAAACTCTGCACTGCGTAAGGTTGCAAAGGTGCGTTTGACCAATAAAGTAGAGGTGATCGCTTATATCCCTGGTGAAGGACACAACCTGCAGGAACACTCTATCGTACTGATCCGTGGTGGTAGGGTAAAAGATTTACCGGGTGTTCGTTACCACATCGTTCGTGGTAGCCTCGATACTGCTGGTGTGAAAGACAGAAAGCAGAGCCGTTCCAAGTATGGTACCAAAAAGGAAAAGGCTAAGAAATAATTTATAATAACTATTTGAAATTTTCCAAATAAATGAGAAAGCAAGCCGCGAAAAAGATGCCTTTGGCTCCGGATCCTCGCTTTAACGACAAACAGGTTACCCGGTTTGTTAATAACGTGATGGAGCAGGGCAAAAAGAGCATTGCCTTTAGGATATTTTACGATGCGATCGACAGAGTGAGCACTATCACTAATGATAATGGTTACGAAGTGTGGAAGAAAGCGATCACAAACGTAACTCCTGCCGTAGAAGTTAGAAGCCGTCGTATCGGTGGTGCTACCTTCCAGATCCCTTCTGAGGTTCGTCCTGACAGAAAGATCTCCCTGTCTATGAAATGGTTAATCCGTTACGCAGGTGAAAGGAATGGTAAGAGCATGGCTGAGAAGCTGGCTGCTGAAATCGTAGCTGCTGCTAAGGGTGAAGGTGCTGCTTTCAAAAAGAAAGAAGATACTCACCGTATGGCTGAAGCTAACAAGGCATTCTCCCACTTCAGGATCTAAATCTACTGCCGTTTTACGGTAGATGGTTTATAAAGATATAAGGGAAACATCCTCTGGGCTATACTGGGGGATGTTTTTCCTTTTCTCATATATACCCAATTTTCAGTCGTTCCGGTACCTGTATGAATTCCCCCTACCAGTGTAGAATTTTCTTAAAACAAGCTGATTGGAATTCACTCAAAAAAGCACACAAACTCAATTTTTAAACCTTGTAACCAAAGGGTCAAAAAAAGTATTCTGCTGCTGAAATAACAATTTGGCAAAGTTGCCTGTTTTATTTATTAGCAAAAATGAATTACCTTTGCCCCCCAATTGCATTATTATACAGTCATTTTAATATTATGGCAGACTTAAGATTTCAGAGAAACTTTGGTATTGCGGCGCACATCGATGCGGGTAAAACCACTACCACAGAGCGTATCCTGTACTATACAGGTAAATCCCACAAGATAGGGGAAGTGCACGAAGGTGCCGCCACCATGGACTGGATGGCGCAGGAGCAGGAAAGAGGTATTACCATTACATCTGCGGCTACTACCTGTTTCTGGAAATTCCCTACTACGCAGGGTAAACTCCAGCCAGATACAAAAGAATACAAATTCAACATCATTGATACTCCAGGTCACGTGGACTTCACCGTTGAGGTAGAGCGTTCCCTGCGCGTATTGGATGGTCTGGTAGCACTGTTCTGCGCTGTATCCGGCGTTGAACCACAGTCTGAAACCGTTTGGCGCCAGGCTAACCGTTACCGTGTACCACGTGTTGGTTTCGTAAATAAAATGGACCGTGCCGGTGCTGACTTCCTGAACGTGGTAAAACAAGTGAAGGAAATGCTGGGCGCTAATCCAGTTCCTTTGATGTTGCCTATCGGCGCTGAAGATTCTTTCAAAGGTGTGGTTGATCTGATCACCATGAAAGGTATCATCTGGGACGAAGAAGGTAAAGGTGCTACTTACCAGGAGATCGAGATTCCTGCTGATATGAAGGAGGAGGCTGAAGAATGGAGAGCTAAACTCGTAGAAGCTGTTGCTGAATACGATGACAAGCTGATGGAGAAATTCTTCGATGATCCAAACACCATCTCTGAAGCTGAAATTCACGAAGCAATCCGTAAAGCAACGATCGATATCGCTATCATCCCAATGCTGTGTGGTTCTTCATTCAAAAATAAAGGTGTACAGAAAATGCTGGATGCCGTATGTCGTTACCTGCCTTCACCGGTAGATATCGAAGCGGTTAAAGGTACTGACCCTGACAGTGGTAAGGAGATCGAGCGTAAACCAGATGCAAAGGAACCATTCGCTGCACTGGCGTTCAAAATCATGACCGATCCTTTCGTAGGTCGTCTGGCGTTCTTCCGGGCTTATTCCGGTCACCTGGATGCAGGTTCTTATGTACTGAACACCCGTACCGGTAAGAACGAGCGTATCAGCCGTATCATGCAGATGCACGCCAACAAGCAGAACCCAATCGACTTCATCGAAGCTGGTGATATCGGAGCTGCTGTAGGTTTTAAAGATATCAAAACAGGTGATACCCTGTGCGATGAGAAAAATCCTATCGTACTGGAATCTATGACCTTCCCGGAACCAGTTATCCACATCGCTATCGAGCCTAAAACTCAGGCGGATATGGACAAAATGGGTCTGGCTATCTCTAAACTGGTAGAAGAAGATCCTACCCTGAAAGCTAAAACTGACGAAGAAACCGGCCAGACCGTATTGAGCGGTATGGGTGAGCTTCACCTGGAAATCATCGTTGACCGTATGCGTCGCGAGTTCAAGGTAGAAGTTAACCAGGGTGCACCTCAGGTTGCTTTCAAGGAAGCATTCACTCTGAAGGTTGAACACCGTGAGGTTTATAAGAAACAAACAGGTGGTCGCGGTAAATTCGCAGACATCCAGATCGAAATCGGCCCTGCTGATCCAGAATGGCTGAAAGAGAACGAAGGAAAACAGTTCCAGTTCATCAACGACATCTTTGGTGGTTCCATCCCTAAAGAATTCGTTCCTCCGGTACAGAAAGGCTTCGAGTCTGCTATGCGCCAGGGTGTACTGGCTGGCTACCCGCTGGATAATCTGAGAGTGCGTCTGTTCGATGGTTCATACCACGATGTTGACTCCGATGCAGTATCCTTCGAATTGGCTGCAAGATCAGCTTTCCGTGAAGCAGGTCGTAAAGCAAAACCAGTTTTGCTGGAACCAATCATGAAGGTAGAAGTGCAAACCCCAGACCAATACATGGGTGACGTAACAGGTGACCTGAACCGTCGTCGTGGTATGCTGGAAGGTATGGAAATGAGAAACGGTGTACAGGTAATCAAAGCTAAAGTACCTCTGAAAGAAATGTTCGGATATGTAACTCAGCTGCGCTCCCTGTCTTCCGGTCGTGCTACTTCCATCATGGAGTTCTCTCACTATTCACCTGCTCCAAACGCTGTTGCTGAAGAAGAAATGGCAAAGGCTAAAGGTAAAGTGAATGCTTAATCCTCGTGATTAGTAACTGATTGAAATATGGTCCCGTTCCGGTTATCCGGAACGGGACTTTTGTTTGTAACCGTTTGTAACATCTATACCGACACAACGTTTTATTCTTGCGTTTCCCAATAGGGGAATGGTCTCTATATTCCGTCATTATTATATAGCAATAGGGTAGCTTACAACCAACACTGTCTCTATACTAGAGCTCACTTATCACCGAATGAATACGCCCCGTATATTGATCAGTATCGATCTGGAAGAACTGCATCTGCAGCCAGGCAATAATAGGGAACTAAGCCAGGAAGAAAGGCTTCAGCTATCCCGGGATGGTTTTGAAAATACATTGACTTTGCTGGACAGGTACCAGGTAAGGGCCACCTTTTTTATGACGGCAGTCTGGGCACAGGCTTATCCTGAAGTGGTGCAGCAGTTAACCCGCAGGCATGAAGTAGCGGCGTATGGTAGGATGGAAAAGAAGACCATTGAGCAGGTGACGGGTAGCCGTATATATGGCTGCCGGATGCCGGTCGGCGTAAAGCCCGATTACAGGGCGCTGCAGGCGGCCGGGTACTTATACCACTCAGGTGGTCAGCACATTCGTCCCATGACCTTAGAGGGGGATCTCTGTGAGATTTATGCGGATCATGTGCGTCCTTTGTGGATCACGAAACTCTTTTTGGGTTGTCAGGAGGTAATTGCGCTTCGATTCAATAGCCGGGAGCTGGGTACGCGCCCCAATTCGCGTGCTGGCAGCCCCAGATTGGCGGTGCGGTTAGACAGGGTGTTGGCTTATCTGCAACGCAAGGGTCAGTTTATGTCTCATATTGAATGGCTGCAGGAGCAACTTACTGACGAATAATTGTGATCGATTGCAGTTATAGTCCCGTTTACTTTCATTTTCTTTATACTTATTTGATTCATTTACAGTATATTCGTAACTATTTTGTCAATGTCTGGCATTGAATTTGGAATACCCCATTTGTCCTCAACCCTGCTTATTTATCCTCTTATCTTATTGGCGCAGGTTCCATTAGCAAAGCGAGATGCGTTTCAGATTGCATGAATTTTTTGTTCGATAGGGCATCGTATGGATGCTCCGCTGGCAAGTATTAATCATAAAATCAAAAAACTGAACATGAACAAACTCCAAGCATTAACCCTGGCCCTGATGACGGCATTGTTTTTTAGCACCGCGGCAATTGCGCAAACCCAGAAAGGCAACATTTTGATTGGTTCTGACATTACGGATCTTGGACTGAATTTCCAGAAGGGCAGCACCCAGTTTAATTTTAATCTGAACCCTAAGGCCGCCTGGTTTATCAGGGATGGGCTGGCAGTGGGTGGTTATGTGAATTTCGGGCTGGCTACCAGTAAGGGAGCCGGGTCAGATGTAAGTTATGGAATTGGTGCATTGGCGCGTTATTATCCTACAGACAAGAATGTGCAGAAGCTGGAGTTTTCCAGGCGTGCGAAGTTCTTTGTAGAGGCGAATGCGGGTTTTGGTGGTACGAATCCTGCGAGTGGAGCCTCTACGAATGGGGTAGAGCTGGGTGTAGGGCCTGGTATTTCCTACTTCATTACGCCTAATGTAGCGTTGGAAACTTTATTGAAGTACAACATCATTGTGGGTGGGGGTAATTCTACTACGGCGCAGCAGTTGAACCTGGGGGTAGGTTTCCAGATCTTCCTGCCGGGGGCGAAGGCGAAGGAGTTGTATAGAGAGGAGAAGCGTAATATGCAATAGTTTGGAGGGTTGATGGATGATGAACCGTTCACAGCAGGTACTTAGCGTAGCTGAGGGTGATTGTGGATGGGGGAGAGTTGACCGGGTTGCAACCATTGGAATAAATAATTTAGAGGGGCCGCTCACGGATTATTTTGGTCTGTGGGTGGCTCTTTTTGTTTTGAACGGTTTGAATGAACTGGTTGATAATGAATGGAATGAATGACTGTTTTAATGGAGGGGACTATTATCTTTATGTAAGAAGACGTCGCCACGGGCGTTTGCTGGGGATTGCCGAAAACCAGTTATAAAATAGAGTAGGCTTTTACCCTCTGAAAAACTAAGATTATGACCGCAACCATTCTGGCAGCGCTGACAAAGTTCTTATATACTTTGTTCGGTAGCCTGTAATCCCTGGAACAAATTTACAACCTTTGAAAGGTCCTGGTAGTAACCTGGACCTTTTTTAATGTGGAAGGGTATGTGGGGTTTGTCATTTTGGGGGGAAACGGGCCTTTTTCATGTGGGAAGGTATGTGGGATTTGTCATTTTGGGTAAATGAATGAACGTGAATGACTGAACGGGGATGCATTGAACTGATTGAAAATGAATGAAATGAACGAATGAAGTCTTAATTCTACGTACTAATTTTAGGTAATGGGATTGCCGAAAACCATTGATAGAGTAGGTGTAACCAGTGAAAAACCATTACCATGGATCTGCTGAACCAATTATTGGCAACAATCGTAGCATTGTTGAATTCTCTGCTGGGTGGTCTGTAATAAATTACGCCACTGATTCCACGGAAAATGTACAACGCAACAAAAGACATTTTCCAACTTATTGCCTTCCTGGTGAGAACCGGGGAGGCTTTTTTCATAATGAACGGGCTATATTATTGGCAATGTGGGGCGTTTTTGGGGAGGAGGGGGGGGGCTGTGGGCGTGTTCCCCAAAAATGAACGGGCGATTTTGGCTCACTGAATGAAATGAACAAGCCATTCAAAATGAATGAAATGGAAAATTACAAATTGATCCGCTGCGTCTAATTTTGGCCCAATGTTCCTTGAGTGAGGGGCATTTGGGATTGCCGAAAACCAAGTAACAGAGTAGGCATAAACTTATGAAAAGCCTTCAAAAACATCTATGGATTTATTTGAACCAGGTATTGGCTTTAGTTCTTGGTCTGATTCAGGGTTGGTTGGGTAGGTTACCTTTCTGAAGCTGACGGGTTAAGAAATATTGCTTATTGCATTCCCAGACAGGACTTGCTGCCGGTTATCCGGCGGCATGTTTTTTTTAGGGTGGAGTGACTGGGATAATTTTGGGGGGGTGCAGGTCTGTGCGGTGGAAAAATGGGTTTTGCCGGGAGGTGGAGCTATTTCTAGCAGCATTTTACAGTAAATAATTATATTACAGTCGGTTACCGCCTTTTCCTATACTTTTACACAAATTAACATTTGCCTCAAACCCGCCCTCATTCTACATTTCCGTAAAATTTCCCATTATTTTTCCACTATTTTATTTGTGAATCCAAAAATACTGATTACCTTTGCCCTCCCAAATTGTAAGGGTAAAAAGTAGAAGTTCATTGCATATGTCTCAGAGAATTAGAATCAAGCTGAAGTCCTACGATCATAATCTGGTAGATAAGTCTGCTGAGAAGATCGTTAAAACAGTGCGTAACACTGGTGCCGTGGTAACAGGTCCAATTCCTTTACCAACTGAAAAGAAAATTTTTACGGTGCTGCGTTCACCACACGTTAACAAGAAAGCTCGTGAGCAGTTCCAGTTGTGCACACACAAGCGCTTACTGGACATCTACACTTCTTCTTCGAGGACTGTAGACGCGTTGAGTAAGTTAGATCTGCCTTCCGGTGTGGAAGTAGAAATCAAAGCGTAGGACATCAGCAGGTGGGCAAAAGGCCTGCCTGGTTTGATTTAATCTTATGACTGCTGTTTTGCTGGCAGTGGGATTTGTATAAATCTCACAGGGGAAAGTACTCCCCGTTTGTCAGAGGTAAACGCCACAACTTAACATATAGGTCACGCCTTCTGGGTGGCCGCCCAATAAAGCATTTAAACCGCCTATCCTGGGGATAGCTAGATCCACCCCCAGGCGCTGGGTATAATATATAATAACATGAAAGGTATTATTGGCAAAAAGATCGGCATGACCAGCATCTTCGAACCGAATGGTAAGCAGACTGCTGTGACCATCATCGAAGCCGGTCCCTGCGTAGTAACTCAGGTTAAGTCTCAGGAAACTGACGGTTACAACGCTATTCAGGTAGCATTTGGTGAGAAAAAAGAAAAGAATACTACCAAAGCAGAAATCAATCACTTCGCGAAAGCAAGCACCTCCCCTAAACGATTTGTAAAAGAGTTCCGCAACCCGGATGTACAAAAAGCTCTTGGTGAAACCATTACCACCGAAATATTTGCAGAAGGAGAAATTATTGATGTAGTCGGTACCTCCAAAGGTAAAGGCTTCCAGGGTGTTGTTAAACGCCATGGATTCAGCGGTGTGGGTGAAGCTACCCACGGTCAGCACGACAGAAGCAGGGCTCCTGGTTCCGTAGGTGGATCTTCTTATCCTTCCCGCGTGTTCAAGGGTATGCGTATGGCTGGTCAGACTGGTAACGAACAGGTAAAAGTTAAAGGCCTGAAAATCGTTAAAATTTTCGCTGAGAAAAATTATATCCTGGTAAGTGGTTCCGTTCCCGGCCACATTGGTTCAATCGTTTTAATCCAGAAGTAATATGCAACTTGATATTTTAAATATAGAAGGTAAGAAAACCGGAAGAACTATTGAGCTTCCTGAAGAGATATTCGGAGTGGAGCCTAACAACCACGTGATCTACCTGGCTGTTAAACAATACCTCGCTGCTCAGCGTCAGGGTACCCACAAGGTAAAGACCCGTGCTGAAGTAAAAGGTGCTTCCCGTAAGCTTCACAAGCAAAAAGGTACTGGTGGTTCCCGTAAAGGTAACATCCGTAACCCGCTGTATAAGGGTGGTGGTACCATCTTCGGTCCAAAACCGCACAAATATGACATTAAGCTGAACAGAAAAGTAAAGGATCTCGCTAAGATTTCTGCACTGTCTGTAAAAGCGAAAGAAAACAGCATCATCGTTCTGGAAGATCTGAACCTGGCTACTCCTAAGACTTCACAGTTTGCGGGTATCCTCAGTAAGCTGAACGTAAATGTAAATGGTAAGAAGACTTTGGTTGTTCTGCCAGAATACAATGATAATGTATACCTGTCTCTGCGTAACATTCCTACAGTAGATAGCGTAATGCTGAGCGATATCAATACTTATGATATCATGAACAGCAATACTCTGATCATCACTGAGAGTGCTGCTAAAATCTTCACAGAAGAGCCGGTAGAAGCTTAATTGTCAAATTTAAATCACACAGCTGGCAGGTCAGCCTGCCACTCAAAGCGATAAAAGATGAAACTTTCAGACGTTTTAATCAGACCGGTAGTAAGTGAAAAAGTGAACAAAGCCACTGATAAATTCAACCGCTACTACTTCATTGTAGATAAGAAATCCAACAAACTGGAAATCAAGAAAGCAGTTGAAGAGTTCTATGGCGTTGCAGTAGCAGAAGTGAACACTGCCGTTATGCCTGGTAAAAGCAAATTCCGCTTTACCAAAGCTGGTTTCATTGCTGGTAAGAAGCCTTCTTACAAGAAAGCAATTGTAACCCTGGCTGCAGGAGAATCTATAGATCTGTATGCTAACATATAGTGCTCATAGCTGCGGCAACGCGGCATGATGGATGTATATGCAGATCACATTTATAAATAAAGCAACTAGTTAAACAATTACTAGATCATGGCACTGAAGAAATTTAAACCGATGACAGCCGGTACCCGTTGGAAAATTGGCAACGCGTTCGCTGAGCTGACCACGGATACTCCTGAAAAAAGCCTGCTGGAGGCTAAGTCCAAAACCGGCGGTAGAAACGTACAGGGTAGAAGATCTATGCGCTACATCGGTGGTGGACACAAGCAACATTACCGTATCATAGACTTCAAACGCGACAAATATAGTATTCCTGCTACCGTAAAGAGCATTGAGTACGATCCAAACCGTAGCGCATTCATCGCACTGCTGAACTATGCAGATGGTGAAAAACGTTACATCCTGGCTCCTCAGGGTTTACAGGTTGGTGCTACTGTAGTGAGTGGTCCTGATGCTGCTCCTGAAGTAGGTAACTCCCTGCCGCTGAAGAATATGCCACTGGGTACCGTTATCCACAATATCGAACTGCAGCCTGGTAAGGGTGGTGCAATCGCTAGAAGTGCGGGTACTTATGCACAGCTGAGCAACAAGGAAGAAAAATATGCTGTACTGAAAATGCCTTCTGGTGAGCTGCGTAAAGTGTTGATCACTTGTGCTGCTACAGTAGGTACAGTATCTAACTCTGACCACGCACTGCAATCAATTGGTAAAGCGGGTGCTAACCGTTGGAGAGGTATTAAGCCACGTAACCGTGGTGTTGCCATGAACCCTGTAGATCACCCGATGGGTGGTGGTGAAGGTAGATCTTCCGGAGGTCACCCAAGATCCAGAACAGGTAAATATGCGAAAGGTCTGAAGACCCGTAAGCAGAAGAGCTCTGATAAGCTGATCATTAGCAGGAAAAACGGCAAAAAATTATAATTCATAAAGCTTGAACCAGTTCCGCTTCGGGCGGAAAGCCAGAGGCGGAACGGTTAAAGTAGAATAAAAATAAAAAGATATGGGTCGTTCCATTAGAAAAGGTCCTTACGTTGACCAGAAATTAGGCAAGAAAGTAGATAAAATGAATGAAGGCACCAAGCGTACTGTAATCAAGACCTGGAGCCGTCGTTCTACCATCACACCTGATTTTGTGGGCCATACATTTGCGGTACACAATGGTAACAAGTTCATTCCGGTATACGTTACCGAGTTTATGGTAGGTCATAAACTGGGTGAATTTGCACCAACCCGCAACTTTAAAGGACACGCTAACAAGAAAATGTAGTCATTCGTTTGAAGTTTTAAGCTCGAGGTTTGCTGCGTGAAATACCTCGAACCCCGGACTTCGGACCTCAAACACTCAAATTTATAATAACAATGGAAGCAGTAGCTAAGCTTAATAATAATCCAACATCTACCCGCAAAATGCGTCTGCTTGCAGACCTGATCCGTGGTATGGAAGTTGAGAAAGCGCTGAATGTTTTAAAGTTCCATCCTAAGCACCCAAGTGTACCTCTGGAAAAACTGCTGTTGTCAGCTGTTGCCAACTGGAAAGTGAAGAATGAAGGTGTACGCGTTGAAGATGCGAATCTGATCGTTAAAACCATCTTCGTTGATGGTGGTCGTATCCTGAAAAGAATGCGTCCAGCTCCGCAGGGTAGAGGTTACCGTGTTCGTAAAAGAAGCAACCACGTAACCATTGCAGTAGACAGCAAAGTAGCGGAAGCGAAATAATTGAAACTTAAACTATTTATCTAATAGACAAATAAACCAGAACATGGGTCAGAAAACAAATCCTATTGGTAACAGGTTAGGTATCATCAGAGGTTGGGACTCTAATTGGTATGGCGGCAAGAAAGATTTTGCTACCAAACTGATCGAGGATAACAAGATCAGAACTTACCTGAATGCCCGTATCAACAAAGGTGGCATTTCCAGGGTAGTGATCGAGAGAACTTTAGGTAAACTGATCATCACCATCCATACATCTAAACCTGGTATCATCATAGGTAAAGGTGGTGGAGAGGTAGACCGCATCAAAGAAGAAATTAAGAAACTGACTTCTAAAGAAGACGTTCAGATCAACATTCTGGAGATCCGTCGTCCTGAAATAGATGCCAATATCGTAGCTGAAACCATCGCTAAGCAGATTGAAAGCCGTATCAACTACAAACGTGCTATCAAGATGGCGATTGCTACTGCAATGAGAATGGGTGCTGAAGGTATCAAGATTAAAGTAGGTGGTCGTCTGGGTGGTGCTGAAATCGCACGTTCAGAAGAGATGAAGCAGGGTCGTGTACCTTTGCACACCTTCCGTATGGATATCGACTACTCTTCTCTGTTCGCACAGACAGTATATGGTAAAATCGGTATCAAAGTATGGATCTGTAAAGGTGAAGTACTGGGTGAGCGCGATCTGAATCCAAATGCTATCTCCGGTAAGGATGGCGAAGGCCGCACAGGTGGTGAAGGTCATGGTCATCGTGGTGGCGAAAGAAGAGGTGGTGGCGACAGAAGAGGCGGCGATAACCGCGGCGGCGAAAGAAGAGGTGGAGATAACCGTGGTGGTGGCCGTAGATAATCTTTTTAACAATTTACATTAACATTTAACATATACTAAGATGTTACAGCCCAAGAGAACGAAACACAGGAAGATGCATAAAGGCCGCATCAAGGGTAACGCAAAACGTGGTGCGGAAATCTCCTTTGGTAGTTTCGGCTTGAAAGCATTAGAACCTAAGTGGATCACAGACAGGCAGATCGAAGCTGCCCGTGTGGCTCTGACCAGAGCTATGAAGCGTGAGGGTAACGTGTGGATCCGTATATTCCCTGACAAATCCATCACTGCCAAACCATTGGAAGTGAGAATGGGTAAAGGTAAGGGTGCTCCTGACCATTGGGCTGCTGTAGTTAAGCCAGGTCGTATGTTGTTCGAAGCGGACGGCGTACCTCTGGAAGTAGCGAAAGCTGCAATGGAGCTGGCTGCACAGAAACTGCCAATTAAAGTGAAATTTGTAGTACGTCGCGATTTTGCTGAAGCATAATTGCTAAAGCACACGGGATAAACTATAAACGATAAACCAGAAATAACAAATACAATGGCAAACGAAAAGCTGGATCTGAAAGGTTTAAGCGAACAGGAGCTGAAAGAGAAAATCTCCGAAGAGCAATTACGCCTGAAGAAAATTACATTCAGTCACGCAATTACGCCAATTGAGAATCCAATGAGCATCCGCTCTCTCAGGCGTCAGATCGCACAGCTGAAAACTGAGCTGCGCAAAAGAGAACTGGGCTTCTAAGCCTTAAAAATAAATTCATTCATCGTTCCGAAAGGAACGGTCTGGATAATAAATACTTTCAACAATGAGCGAAAGAAAATTAAGAAAAACCAGAATTGGTGTCGTTTCCAGCAACAAGATGGAAAAAACAATCAGCGTTAGCGTTGAGCGTAAAGTAAAGCACCCAATCTATGGTAAATTCGTAAAAAAGACCACCAAGTTCATGGCTCATGATGAGCAGAACCAGTGCAGCATCGGCGATACCGTTAGAATAATGGAAACCCGTCCGTTGAGCAAGAACAAGTGTTGGAGATTGGTAGAGGTGATCGAAAAGGTAAAATAATTTATTATTGTTTCAAGCTGCATGCAGCGTTCCTGGATGCAGCCGCTGATTAAACAAATACAAATCTTATAAAAAGATGATACAACAAGAATCAAGGCTGAATGTAGCTGATAACAGTGGTGCCAAAGAAGTACTGTGTATTAGAGTGTTAGGCAACTCCGGCCAGGACTACGCTAAAGTAGGCGACAAGATCGTCGTTACCGTAAAAGACGCGATCGCAGGCGGTGGTGTGAAAAAAGGTACCGTACATAAAGCTGTTATCGTAAGAACTAAAAATAAGCTGCGCCGTAAAGACGGATCTTATATCCGTTTCGACGATAATGCCGTTGTATTGCTGAACAACTCTGACGAGCCACGCGGTACCCGTATCTTCGGACCAGTTGCCCGTGAGCTGCGCGATAAGGGATACATGAAGATTATCTCTCTGGCTCCCGAAGTATTGTAAAGATATTGATGCGTTCGCTGAAAGCATGAAGCAAAAAGTAAAAAACGCTTATTGCTTTGTGCTTTCAGCTTAAATGCATATCTTTGCAGCCCGTTTCTAAAACGAATATTAATCAAGCGGAACAGATGTTTCGCTTGGCGTTTATAAATAAACAAATAATGAAAACGAGATTCAAGCCGAAGTTCAACATTAAGAAAGGCGACACCGTTGTAGTGATTGCCGGCGATGATAAGGACAGGACCAAGCCCCGTCAGGTGCTGGAAGTGATCCCTGACAAGGCGCGCGTACTGGTAGAAGGTGTGAACATCATCACCAAGCATACCAAACCAACTGCTCAAAACACCAAAGGTGGTATTGTTAAGCAGGAAGCTCCTATCGCCATTTCTAACGTAATGTTGTGGGATGCTAAGGCTGGTAAACCTACCAAGGTAAACAGGCAGCGTGATAATGGTAAATTAGTTCGTATAGCTAAAAAATCAGGGGAGGTAATTAAATAATGGCAAACACTACATATACACCCAGACTGCAGACCAAATACCGCACTGAAGTAGTTAGCGCGCTGCATAAGAAATTTAACTATAAAAGCGTCATGCAGGTTCCTCGCCTGGTAAAGATCTGTCTGAACCAGGGTATCAACGGCGCTGTAGGTGATAAGAAACTGGTAGATATTGCTGTGGATGAAATGACCCGTATCTCTGGTCAGAAAGCTATCGCTACTTTATCCAAGAAAGATATTTCCAACTTCAAACTCAGGAAGAACATGCCAATCGGTGCCCGTGTGACACTGCGTGGTTACAACATGTACGAATTCCTGGATCGTCTGATCGCTGTATCACTGCCTCGCGTACGTGACTTCAAGGGTATCAATGAAAAAGCTTTTGATGGCCGCGGTAACTATACCCTGGGTATCAACGAGCAGATCATCTTCCCTGAGATCGACATCGATAAAGTAACAAAGATCTCCGGTATGGATATCACTTTCGTTACTACGGCTAACACCAACGAAGAAGCTTACGAGCTCCTGAAAGAACTGGGTATGCCGTTCAAGAACATCAGAAAAGATCAACAATAATATTTGGTCTCAAATTCCAAATCCCTCTGGGTTTTGGAATTTGACATTTGTAAACTGGAATTATAAACACTAACTAATGGCAAGAGAATCCATTAAGGCTAGACAGAGAAAAAGAGAAGCCCTGGTTGCTAAGTTCGCTGAAAAACGTGCTGCCCTCAAAGCTGAAGGTAATTACGAAGCACTGGATCAGCTGCCTAGAAACGCTTCCCCTGTTCGCCTGCACAACAGATGTCAGCTTTCCGGTCGTCCAAAAGGTTACATGCGTCATTTCGGCCTTTGCCGTAATATGTTCCGCGACCTGGCACTGGCTGGTAAAATCCCTGGCGTAAGAAAAGCTAGCTGGTAATAACAGCACACGGGTTGGACAATTATCCCCGACGAATAGTAATTGTCCTTTTTTCCCTTTTCTATATTCGTTAAAGCTCTTGATTTTCCTATCTATTACTGACTGGATATCGCATTGTAAAAAAGTTTTTTAAATTATTAGAAACAATGGTTACTGATCCAATAGCAGACTTCCTGACCAGAATCCGGAATGCGCAAATGGCCAACCACAGGATTGTGGAAATTCCTGCCTCTAAGCTGAAAAAACGTATCACTGAGATACTGTACGACAAAGGTTACATCCTGAAGTACAAATTTGAAGAAGACAACAAACAGGGCCTGATCAAGATCGCTCTGAAGTATGATCCTCAGACTAAAGTACCTGCAATCACTGATCTGCAGCGTATCAGCCGTCCAGGTCTTCGTCAATATTCCAAACCTGCTGACTTCAAACGTATCAAGAATGGTCTGGGTGTCGCTATCGTGTCTACATCTAAAGGTGTAATGACTGATAAAGAAGCGAAAACACAGAACGTGGGTGGCGAAGTTGTTTGCTACGTTTATTAATATATTAAGGTCCGCACAGGACCTTCTGGTGTTTGCCAGTGGCTTGTGCAGATCTAACCAATAAATGATCCGTTTCAGAATTAAGCCTTTCTATACGGTGGCTGAACACTGGGGGATCGAACATACATAACAGTAAAAAACTGCAATTATGTCTCGTATAGGTAAAGCTCCTATCAAATTAGCAGCTGGTGTTACAGTATCTGTATCCGCTTCTAATGAACTGACAGTAAAAGGCCCTAAAGGTGAACTGAAAAAGAACATCGACAGGGATATCAAAATAGAAGTGGCTGATGGTACCCTGACAGTGGTTCGTCCAACTGAGCAGATTCGTCACCGCGCACTGCACGGTCTGTACCGCGCGCTGATCAACAACATGGTGATCGGTGTTACACAGGGCTTCACCAAACAGCTGGAGCTGGTGGGTGTGGGTTACAAGGCTGCCAACGCTGGTCAGCTGCTGGACCTGTCTCTGGGTTACTCTCACAACATCGTGATTGAGATCCCTAAAGAACTGAAAGTAACTACCCTGACTGAAAAAGGTGCGAATCCAAAGATTACACTGGAAGGTATCGACAACCAACTGTTAGGACAGGTAGCTGCTAAGATCCGTAGCCTGCGTAAACCAGAGCCTTACAAAGGTAAAGGTGTTCGCTACAGCGATGAAGTGGTTCGTAAGAAAGCAGGTAAGTCTGCAGGTAAATAATTTTAATTGGCTAACCGGTATCATTTACTGGTTAGCTAATTCAACAATATTCCGGCAGCATCGGAATATATAAATTAAACAAAGAAATGAGCACAAAAGCAGTTAATAGCAGACAGAAGATCCGTTACCGCATTCGTAAGAAGATCGTAGGTAGCGCTCAGAGACCAAGATTGTCTGTGTTCCGCAGTAATAGCGACATTTACGTGCAATTGATCGATGATGCAAACGGTGTTACACTGGCAGCTGCATCTTCCCGCGATAAGGATATCAAAGCACAAAAAGGTACCAAATCCGAGAAATCTAAATTGGTTGGCGCAGCACTGGCTACTAAAGCAACCGCTCTGGGTATTACAGCAGTAGTATTTGATCGTGGTGGTTATCTTTACCATGGTCGTGTGAAGAACGTAGCTGATGGTGCAAGAGAAGCTGGTCTCCAATTCTAATAATCGAAATTGATTAAATCGTAATTCGCAAATAATAAAATGGCAAAGAATACATTTAATAAAGTTAAGGCTGGTGACCTGGAGCTGAAAGAAAAAGTGGTAGCTATCAACCGTGTTACCAAAACCACCAAAGGCGGTCGTACTTTCAGTTTTTCTGCCCTGGTAGTTGTAGGTAACGAACATGGTGTAGTAGGTCATGGTCTGGGTAAAGCCAAAGAAGTACAGGAAGCTATCACTAAAGGTATCGATGATGCCAAGAAGAACCTGATCAAGGTTCCTGTGATGCACGGTACTATTCCTCACGACCAGCTGGCTAAAGAAGGCGCTGCTAAGGTGCTGATCAAACCAGCCGCTCATGGTACTGGTGTGATCGCGGGTGGTTCTATGCGTGCCGTTCTGGAAAGCGCAGGTATCACTGACGTGCTGGCAAAGTCCCTGGGTTCTGCTAACCCTCACAACGTGGTAAAAGCTACATTCAAAGCTTTAGGCCTGCTGCGTGAGCCGATACAGATCGCAAAAACCAGAAGCGTATCTCTGAAGAAAGTATTTAATGGATAATATCACCCTGTGGTGAAAGGACTGCTGCGCTGCAGCAGCCCCTGTAATTATAAGGTGCTAATTCAAAATAACAATGGCAAAGATTAAAGTCACTCAGGTAAAAAGTGGTATAGACCGTCCGGAACGTCAGAAACTGACGCTGAAGGCCCTGGGTCTGAACAAAATGCACAACACCGTTGAGGTGGAAGCCACTCCCCAGATCCTTGGGATGGTGCGTAAAGTAAATCATCTGGTAAAAGTAGAACAAGTACAGGGTTAAGGCTTTGCCGTTGCTCTCGAAAAAAATCCTACATTTATAGTGGATTATTTGCGAATAACATTATACATTTAATGCGAGCGGTTAATTTCCGCGTAAGTAAAAAAAATTAACTCAATGAATCTGCACACGTTACAACCTGCACAAGGTTCCGTACATAAAGAAAAACGCCTCGGTCGTGGTGAAGCCTCCGGTAAAGGTGGAACAGCTACAAAAGGTAATAAAGGTGGTCAGTCCCGTGCTGGTTACGCTAGCAAAAGAGGTCACGAAGGTGGTCAGATGCCTATTCAGCGTCGTATGCCAAAACGTGGTTTCAAGAGCCTGTCTCCTACTAACTATGTAGTATTCAACATCGGTCAGCTTGACACCCTGGTAGAAAAATATGGTTTACAGGATTTCTCTCTCGAAAACCTGTACATGAACGGCCTGATCAGCCGCACTGCAAAAGTAAAAGTACTGGGTCAGGGCGAACTGAAGGCTAAAGTTACTGTAAGAGTGAACGCTATCAGTGAAAAAGCCAAACAGCTGATTGAAGCAGCTGGTGGTTCAGTTGAACTGGTATAAGTTTGCACGATCGGAGAGACGCCTACGGAGTAGTGCGTCTTTTCATCTTTTATTCAGCCAGCGAAATACATCACAAATCCCGGCCAGAGTTACTGAAGAGCAGCTAATTGCAGGTTTGGAATTTGGTCCCGTCACAACCGGGATGAAATTTTGAATATTAAACATTCATCTTCCTGTGAAGAAATTTATCGAAACGATTAAGAATATCTGGAGCATCGAGGATCTGCGTAGCAGAATCCTGACAACCCTGCTTCTTGTCCTCATTTATCGTGTAGGATCCTATATCGTGTTGCCCGGTATTGATGCCAACCTGTTGAAGCAGTTCTCCGAGAAATCCAATCAGGGTATCCTGGGTCTGTTTAATATGTTTGCCGGAGGTTCTTTCTCAAGAGCGTCCATCTTTGCGCTGGGGATCATGCCGTTTATCTCTGCCTCTATCGCCATACAACTGTTGACCATAGCTGTACCTTATTTCCAGAAACTCCAGAAAGAAGGAGAGAGTGGCAGAAAGAAAATCAATCAGTTCACCCGTATCCTTACTGTAGTGGTGACCGGTTTTCAGGCGAGTGCGTATGTTGCCTTTCTGAGAGGCCAATCCAGCGGAGCTATTATCGCTGAATATGGTACCTTCTTCTTCTGGCTGACTACCACTGTTGTACTGACTGCTGGTACCCTCTTTGTAATGTGGCTGGGTGAAAAAATCACTGATAAAGGTATCGGTAACGGTACATCCATCATCATCATGGTGGGTATCCTTGCCCGCCTTCCTCAGGCGCTGATTCAGGAATTTACCTCCAGAACTGCAGAAGCAGGCGGCGGACTGCTTGTCTTCCTGATAGAACTGGCTGTATTTATATTCATTACGATCGGTTTGATCCTGCTGGTACAAGGTACCCGCAAGGTACCGGTGAACTATGCTAAACGTATAGTAGGCAATAAACAATATGGTGGTGTACGCCAGTTCATTCCTTTGAAAGTGAATGCTGCAGGTGTAATGCCTATCATCTTTGCGCAGGCTATCATGTTTATCCCGGCAACTGCTATCGGTTTTGCAACTGACAGCTCTTCCGAGTTCATACGGATCTTTAGCGACCATACCAATGGTTGGTACAACCTGATCTATGCTGTATTGGTAATTGTATTCACTTACTTCTACACTGCATTGATCTTCAACCCAACCCAGATGGCCGATGAAATGAAACGTAACAATGGTTTCATCCCAGGTGTTAAACCTGGTACTGCAACTGCAGATTATATTGGTGCAGTTATGGACCGTATCACACTGCCCGGCGCTTTCTTCCTGGCATTGGTAGGTATCCTGCCCGGTGTAGCTGCTGCTATGCATATCAACAGCAATTTCGCAACCTTCTTCGGTGGTACTTCACTGCTGATCATGGTGGGTGTAATTCTGGATACGCTGCAGCAGATCGAAAGCCAGCTGCTGATGCGCCATTACGATGGCCTCATGAGCACTGGCCGTATCAAAGGCAGAACTGCTCCGGCGAATGTTTAATTCTCATTAAACAGCTGGTTCGTAAGTAGCCACAGAAGCATAAAGCAGACAACAGCTAACCCTGTTGCAGGCTTTATGCTTGGTGGCTTCACTGTTTAAAAGACACAAGTTCCCAACCCGTTTTTACTATGGTGCATTATAAGACTAAAGAAGAAATAGAATTGATGCGCAAAAGCGCATTACTGGTGAGCGCAACATTAGAGGAGGTGGCTAAAAAGCTGAAACCGGGGATGACTACCAATGATATCGACAAAATCGTTGAAGACTTCATTGTAGCCAACGGCGCTGTTCCATCTTTCAAAAACTATAAAGGCTTCCCAAAAAGCTGCTGTATCTCTGTAAATGCAGAAGTGGTACACGGTATTCCTAATTCATACGTGGTACAGGATGGCGACATCGTAAGCGTAGACGTAGGAGTATTGCTGAACGGCTTCCATGGAGATAGTGCCTACACCTTTGCCGTAGGTAATGTAAAGCCGGAAGTACTGCAGTTAATGAAAGCGACCAAAGCCGCTTTATACAAAGGTATAGAGAAAGCTGTGGCAGGTAACCGTATTGGTGACATCGCCCATGCTATTCAGGAATATACCGAAAAAGAAAGGGGGTATGGCGTGGTACGTGAGCTGGTAGGTCATGGGCTGGGTCGTCACCTGCATGAGGATCCTCAGGTGCCTAATTATGGCAAAAGAGGCAGTGGTCCGATCATGAAGGAAGGATTGGTGATAGCGATCGAACCAATGATCAACCTGGGCACAAAAGACGTAGAATACATGGAAGATGGCTGGACAGTGATCACCAGAGATGAGAAACCTTCCGTGCACTTTGAACACAATGTGGCAGTAATGAAAGGGAAAGCAGACCTATTATCCTCTTTTGCCGGCATTGAAAAGGCAGAAGCAGAAAATCCTGCATTGACCGCAAATTATTGATAATTAAGGGTTAAGAATGAAAAAGCGTGCATTCTCCCGGCTAATTATTTAGGTTTATTTTTAGAATTTTATTTTTTACGAAGATTTCGCTATCTTTGCAGTCCTAAAAATTTTTATGGCAAAACAGGCACTCATTAAACAGGATGGAATAATACTAGAAGCCTTGTCTAACGCTATGTTCCGGGTGAAATTGGAAAATGGGCATGAGATTTTGGCCACCATTTCTGGCAAAATGAGAATGCACTATATCCGCATCCTTCCTGGAGACAAGGTTGGGGTAGAGATGAGCCCATATGATTTGAGCAGAGGAAGGATCATTTTCAGATATAAATAAACACATAGACTTATAACTCATAACTTATGAAGGTAAGAGCTTCCATAAAAAAAAGAAGTGCAGATTGTAAGATCGTGCGCAGAAAGGGTAAATTGTTGGTAATCAACAAGAAGAATCCTCGTTTTAAACAACGTCAGGGTTAATCATATTAAATAAACTAGAAAATTTAATTCAAATATGGCACGTATAGCCGGTATCGATCTACCTAAGAATAAAAGAGGAGAAATTGGTCTGACCTATATCTTTGGTATTGGCCGTTCTACAGCTCAGTACATTCTGGAAAAGTCAGGCATTGACTTTAACAAGAAAGTTAAAGACTGGAATGATGATGAGCAGGCTTCCATCCGTAACATCATCAATGGTGAGTTTAAGGTAGAAGGTCAGCTGCGTTCTGAAGTACAAATGAATATCAAGCGTCTGCTGGATATCGCTTGTTACCGTGGTCTTCGCCACAGAAAAGGCTTACCGCTCAGAGGCCAGCGTACTCGTACTAACAGCCGTACCCGTAAAGGTAAACGTAAGACGGTTGCAGGTAAGAAAAAAGCGCCTAAGAAATAATCTTGATAATACAAATAACATGTTCCAGTTTCCAATAGTCGTAAAGATGCGGAGTGGTTTCTGGAACCTGGAACCTGGAATTTTATATAATTATGGCAAAAGCACAAAATACAAAAGCTGCAGCTAACAAGAAAAGGGTAGTTAAAGTAGATAACTACGGTGATGTTCACATTTCTGCTAGTTTCAACAACATTATCATCAGCATTACCAACAAGCAGGGACAGGTGATCTCCTGGTCTACTGCTGGTAAGATGGGCTTCAAAGGTTCTAAAAAGAACACTCCTTATGCTGCCCAGCTGGCTGCTTCCGATGCTGCTAAAGTAGCACTGGATGCTGGTCTGAAAAGAGCAGATGTTTTTGTAAAAGGTCCTGGAGCTGGACGTGAGAGCGCTATCCGTGCTATCGCAAACTCTGGTATCGAGGTGACTATGATCAAGGATGTGACTCCGCTTCCACACAACGGCTGCCGTCCTCCTAAGAAGAGAAGAGTATAGTATCTATATATACTGAAGATTTTCGAAAGTGGATAGTTGGGGGGCAACTCTCACTGGCTGCTTTCGATTTTCCAGTTTAGAAATTTTAACAAACAAGTGGGTATATGATCGTGTTTAAGATTTTTTAAGGATCATATATCGTAACTAAAAAATCTAGTAACAAAAATGGCAAGGTACACAGGACCAAAGACCAAGATCTCCAGAATTTTCGGAGAACCGATTTTAGGTAACGGTAAGTATTTAGGTAAGAACAGCAACCCTCCGGGTCAGCACGGTGCAACCCGTAAGCGTAAACAGCTGGGTGAATACGCACTGCAGCTGCGTGAAAAACAGAAAGCTAAGTACACTTATGGTGTATTGGAGCGTCAGTTCGCAAACCTGTTCGTAGAGGCTAACCGTCGTAAAGGCGTTACCGGTGAAGTATTGATCAAATTACTGGAAGCTCGTCTGGATAATGCAGTATTCCGTATGGGTATTGCTCCTTCCCGTCCTGCTGCTCGTCAGCTGGTGTCTCACAAGCACATCACTGTAAACGGTGAAGTAATGAATATCCCTTCTTATCAGCTGAACCCAGGTGATATCATCGGACTGAAGGAATCAGCTGCATCTAACACTGCAATCACCAGCAACATTCGTGGTAAAAACCCTAAGTTTAGCTGGTTGGATTGGAACGAGAAAGAACTGAAAGGTACTTTCATCGCCTATCCTGAAAGGGAAGCAGTTCCTGAGAACATCAAGGAGCAGCTGATCGTAGAATTGTACTCTAAATAATAATAATACTTTAGCCGTTAGCAAAGGATCATCGGTTATCAATGTAAGTTTCTTATATTGGTATCTAATGATTGCCTGCTGACGGCTATTGGCAGTTTTACATAAACATTTAAACTTAACATATCAATGGCAATTCTGAATTTCCAAAAGCCTGATAAGATCGTTTTGCAAAAGTCAACTGACTTTGAAGCTCAATTCGAATTCCGGCCATTAGAACCGGGTTATGGGGTGACTGTAGGTAACGCGCTGCGTCGTGTGCTGCTGTCATCACTTGAGGGTTATGCCATTGTGGGAATAAAGATAGAAGGAGCAGACCATGAGTTTGCAACTTTAAAAGGAATTACCGAAGACGTAACTGAGATCATCCTGAACCTGAAACAGGTTCGTTTCAAAAGGATCGTGGAAAATGAAGTGAGCAACGAAAAGATCCAGATCTCTATCAAAGGTAAGACCGAGTTCCGTGCTGATATGATCGAAAAAGCTACCAGTGCTTTCCAGATCATGAATCCAGAGTTACTCATCTGCACACTCGATCCATCTGCAAAGCTGGATATCGAACTGACTATCGGTAAAGGCCGTGGTTACGTTCCTGCTGATGAAAACAAACCAAAGGATGCAGTATTCGGCTACATCGCAATCGACTCTATCTTTACACCAATCAAGAATGTAAAGTATAGCATTGAAAATACCCGTGTGGAGCAGAAGACCGACTATGAGAAGTTGATCATGGAAGTGGTTACAGATGGTACCATCCACCCGGAAGAAGCTGTTAAACAAGCGTCCCGCATCCTGATTCAGCACCTGATGATCATCACTGACGAAAATATCAGCTTTGATACGAAGGACACTGAAAAAGAAGATGTTGTTGACGAACAAACTTTACAGCTGCGTAAGATCCTGAAGACTCCACTGGAAGATCTGGATCTGAGCGTACGTGCTTTCAACTGTCTGAAAGCCGCTAAGATCAACTCTCTGAGCGAACTGGTACAGTACGAACAGGAAGAGCTGATGAAGTTCAGAAACTTTGGTCAGAAATCCCTGAGCGAAATCGAGCAGGTACTGAACGAAAGAGGTCTGCATTTCGGTATGGATCTTTCCAAACTGAAACTGGACGAAGAATAGTCTTTAACTACTTTATAACATAAGTACTCTGTAATTCCTGACACGGTACAGGGGAAATCTAAAACACAAACGTCATGCGTCACGGCGACAAACAAAACAACCTCGGCAGAACAGCTTCTCACCGTTCAGCCCTGTTATCCAACCTGGCTATCGAACTGATCTCTCACAAACGTATCACCACTACCCTGGCGAAAGCTAAGGCACTGCGTGTGTATGTTGAGCCTATCCTGACAAGAGCAAAGGCTGATTCTACCCACAACCGTAGAATTGCGTTCAGCTACCTGCAGAATAAGGAAGCGATCAAGGAATTGTTCGGTGCAGTAGGTGAAAAGATTGCTAACCGTCCAGGTGGTTATACCCGTATCATCAAGCTTGGCAAACGTATGGGTGATAATGCAGAAACTGCACTGATCGAGCTGGTTGATTTCAACGAAATCTACGGTGGTAAAGTGGAAGAGAAAGCTGCTCCAGCGAAGAAAACCCGTCGTGCTGGCGGTGCCAAGAAAAAAGCTGATGAAGCTGCGGCAAACGAAACTGAAGAGAAAGCTGCTGAGTAATCTGCAAACAGTATCTGAAGATAATGAAAGAGTCCCGGGAGCAATCCCGGGATTTTTTTATGTAGAAAATAGGGTAAAGGGACTACTGGCGGTCGTATTATTCAATTAATTAATTAAATTATTTTGTAATATTGCTAACAGGACAACTAACCATAATCTCAGAAACCTATGATTTATTTAAAGTGCAACGCCTGTGCTCACCACAATCCGTCACGTTCCGAATTCCTTACATTCTGTGAAAAATGTGGTAAAAAGATAGAGAACTGCTTCTCTAACTGGAAACAAAAGCGTCCGGAAGGGAATTTCGAGGAATTCCAGCAGGAAGTTGGCATCTATGTAAAAGAGAAAGAACCTAGAGAAAGTCTCAAAGAAAGATATATCAAATACGCCGGCAGAAGGGGAGCACTCATCTCCCTGATCCTCGTAATAGGCCTTGCCGCTGTAGCGGGGGGGTATTTCGGCAAGAAAATGGTGATCAGTATCATCTATCCTAAAATCAATAAATCCTGGCTCTATTCAACCTGGGAAACAGTTGTTATAGGCCGGCAGGCGGTCGAGATCAGCACGCCAATGCACCTGGGTGTCAGCGATCAGCCATTGGCACCGGAAATGGCTCAATTGGTAGAATACGCTAAAAGCTACCGCAACCGTTCTGAAGAGGGGATGCAGGTAATGGTAAACATGTATAGTTTCCAGCCGAATATTTCCAATGATCTGGAGCTGGCAGCTACGACCGCTGCGAACGGAATGCAGAAAGAAGACGATATTTCCGACCTGAAATATTCAACGAGCCACATTACCCAAAGTGGAATGGACGCGCTGCTCCTGCAAGGTACTTTTAGCTACAAAGGCGCCCTTCATCTCTCCTTTTACGACCTGCTGGTGACCCGTGGACAACACCGTTGGGAAATTGGAATCAGGTACCGTGAGGATGATAAAAATGCATCTACGGCCGCTTTACGCATCATAAAATCGATACATATTAAGTAACGGCTGAGACAGGCGAAGAATTAATCCGCGTTTTTATTAATTCTTAAGCTATTATTCAATAACTTTGCACGATTTTTTAAAAAAGAATAATAAGCATGCCTCAGACAAGATCAATCCAGCCTGCGATATTACTGTTAGACGATGGGACAGTATTTCAGGGAAAAGCTTTTGGTAAAATAGGCACCGCTTCCGGTGAGCTGTGTTTTAATACTGGTATGACAGGATACCAGGAAGTATTTACCGATCCTTCCTATAAAGGGCAGGTCCTGATCATGAATAATTGCTATATCGGTAATTACGGTGTGAAAAAGGATGACGTAGAGAGTGACAGCGTGAAGATTAATGGATTGATCGCTAAGAATATTGCATACAATTATTCTCGTCAGATGGCGGATGGCTCTCTGGAGAAATTCCTGGATGAGAATAACCTGGTAGCAATTTACGATGTAGATACCCGTGCGCTGGTATCACATATTCGTAGCCAGGGTGCAATGAACTGTATCATCTCTTCTGAAATCCTTGACGTAGATCAGCTGAAAGCTAAATTGAAAGAAGTACCTTCAATGGAAGGACAGGCGCTCTGCAAGGAAGTAACTACCAAGGAAGCTTACAACGTAGGCGATCCTGACGCTGAGATCCGTATCGCAGTACTGGACAATGGTGTAAAGCGGAATATGCTGAAATGCCTGTCCGAAAAAGGGGCCTACCTGCAGGTATTCCCTACTGATACTCCTTTTGAAGAGTGTGAGAAGTTTAAGCCAAATGCTTACTTCGTATCCAATGGTCCTGGTGACCCGGCTCCACTGAAGTATGCGGTGGATACTGTGAAGAAGATCCTGGCAGCAGACAAGCCAATGTTTGGTATCTGCCTGGGACATCAGTTGCTGGCACTGGCCAACGACATTCCTACTTATAAGATGCACCATGGTCACCGCGGTCTGAACCATCCGGTAAAGAACCTGGCAACCGGCCGTTGCGAGATCACTACCCAGAACCACGGTTTTGCAGTAGATCCAAAGGCAATAGCAGCAAGTGAGCATGTAGAGGTAACACACGTGAACCTGAACGATCAGTCAATTGAGGGTATCAGGATCAGGAACAAACCTGCATTCTCTGTACAGTACCATCCGGAGTCAACTCCTGGTCCGTATGACAGTCGTTACCTGTTTGATGACTTCTTTACAATGATCAGGAAGCACATGTAAGATTAGTTTGTATGTAGAATATGACCAAAAGGCGGTCCGGCTAAGTCCGGGCCGTTTGCATTTTGGGGTAAAATATATTTATAATGGGCTGGTCCCTTCCAATTACATGCGAAAATATTGGTTATATAAAAAGAGGCTTTTGCAATGCAAAAGCCTCTTTTTATATAAGTGAGCGATGATTGCTATTGATTATCAATTCTTTGGGTGGATATAGGACAAAAAAATACGGCTCCGTGATCGGAGCCGTTTGCCTTTATAAATTCCACGTTATGAAAAACTGATACAAAAATACGGTATTTTGCTAAAACGTTTTAGTTTTCTTCAAACTTTTTTACAGAAATCTGAAAAAATCTTTTTTCTGTAGTCGCAACACCTTTGTGTTGACAGAGTAAAGTTCGGTTGATAAAAACGTTTGAAAAAATTTCTAAGGTTAAATTTATGCTAAACCACGAGTTTCACTGATCTCTATTCTCTGTCACTATCCCGTCGTTCACAATTCAAATATACGAACAATATTGAAAAATCAAACATTTTTTATAGAAATATTGAAGATTCTGTTTTATAAATGCCACATATATTTTTTAATAATGTAAAAAAAGGGCCAAAATGGCCCTTTTTTGAATTCTGAAAGAAGAAGTTACTTATATAGAATTTAATATAATATATTAACTATCTGGCTGCGGCGAGTACTTCCTGTACAATTTCTTTGCGGCCTGGGTATATTTCCAGGGCCTGACGCAAACAAATCATAGCCTGACGTATATCATCAGTATTGATGACATAGGCGAGTCGTACCTCATTCATACCTAGCCCTTTGGTCGCATAGAAACCGGTGGCGGGTGCCAGCATGAGTGTTTTACCTTCGTAAGAGAAGCTTTCCAGCAACCACTGGCAGAATTTGTCACTGTCATCGATCGGCAGGCGGGCAATGGCGTAGAATGCGCCGCCTGGGTTCGGGCAATACACACCTGGAATCTCGTTGAGCATACTGACCAGCAGGTCTCTGCGACGCAGGTATTCTGCCTTGATCTCCCAGAAATAGTTGAGCGGCAGGTCTACTGCTGCTTCACCGGCAATCTGGGCAAAGGAAGGAGGGCTCAGTCTGGCCTGGGCAAATTTCATAATCGCATCCAGTACCTCCTGGTTTTTGGTTACCAGGGCGCCGATACGACCTCCGCAGGCGCTATAGCGCTTAGAGATGGTGTCCATCAGGATGACGTGCTGTTCCAGCCCTTCCAGTTTCATGGCGGAGAAATGATCGCCTACATAGCAGAATTCTCTGTATGCCTCGTCGGAGAAGAGGTAGAGGTTGTACTTGAGACAGAGTTGTTTCAGTACTTCCAGTTCTTCGCGGCTGTAGAGGTAACCGGTGGGATTGTTGGGATTACAGATCATCAGCGCTTTAGTACGGGGCGTGATGGCTTTTTCGAATTCCTCCATAGCAGGCAGTGCAAAGCCTGTTTCGATGGAAGAGGTGATGGTGGTCACAGTGACGCCTGCTTCAGCAGCAAAACCGTTGTAGTTTGCATAGAAGGGCTCGGGTACCAGTACTTCATCGCCCGCATCCAGGCAGGCCATAAATGCGAACATGATGGCCTCGGATCCACCTGTGGTGATAATAATCTGCTGATAGTTCAGCTCAATACCAAATCGTTCATAATAAGTCACCAGTTTGCGACGGTAGCTTTCATTTCCCGCGGAGTGACTGTATTCAAGAATTTTGAAGTCTGAATGGCGTACCGCATCCAGAACCTGTTTTGGTGTTTCAATATCGGGTTGGCCGATATTCAGGTGGAATACTTTGGTCCCTTTTTGCTTAGCAGCTTCTGCGAAGGGTACAAGTTTTCGGATGGGAGAAGCGGGCATTTGCTCACCTCTCTTACTAATGGTAGGCATATATTGTGTTTGATTTGCGATACAAAGGTAGTGGATTATGGTTGGGTAAAAATACGATGCGCAGGCAGGGGGGAAGGTCAGCATAAAAAAAAGCCTTACAATTTTAAAAACTGTAAGGCTTAATAAGTTGTACAACGGAAGACCGTTGATATGGCAGTACGAATTAGTTTTCTACCTGACCAGTGAGGTGCAGTTCTTTATCCTGATCTACGCCTTTAACTTTCACCCAAATAGTTTTGTTCTGTGGGCCTACGCTATTTGCGCTGTAACCTGCAGTGATCTTACCTTTTTTACCAGGCAGGATAGGTTCTTTGGTCCAGGTTGGAGTAGTACAACCACAGCTCGCACGTGCAGTTTCGATAATCACTGGTTCCTTGCTAACATTGGTGAATTCGAAATCAACAGAAACTGGTTTGTTGAATTTGGTTTTACCGAAATCGATCGTTTCTTTAGCGAATTTCACTTTCACATCAACAGGGTTTGCTGGTGTCTGAGTCTGTGACTGTGCCCAAAGAGCAGTAGTTAACAACATGCTCGCAAATAGGGATAAGATAAACTTTTTCATTTTTGTTATGTGGTTTTGACGATTGGTTAAAAATATGATCACCGTTTCGTAAGTAACAAATTTACAGCCAAAATTAACGCATCATCAGAGAATTTATTAAAATCTTATTAAAAAAATTCTAATTATTTTACCTGATACATTTACAATCATTTCTCACTTCTATTTTATACCTTACTTTTGTGACATATACAACGAGGCATGATAGAAAACAATGAACTAGCTATGAATACGGAAAGCCGGCTATCATTCGAGGAATTTCGGAAAGAAGTACTTGAGGATTACCGCCTGGCCTGCGAAAGCAGGGAAGTTAGTCTGCTGGCCCGTAAGGAAGTCCTTACAGGTAAGGCCAAGTTCGGTATATTCGGAGATGGAAAGGAAGTGGCTCAGGTAGCCATGGCCAAGTATTTCCAGCCAGGAGATTTCCGCTCCGGTTACTACCGTGATCAGACGTTTGCTTTCGCCAGTGGTATTGCCACTCCTGAGCAGTTTTTCTCGCAGATGTATGCGGACCCGGACCTAGCCAACGAGCCGTTCTCGGGAGGCCGACAGATGAACTCGCACTTTACTACTCCTAACATTGGTGAGGATGGTAAATGGTTGAATCTGACCGCAACAAAAAATACTGCTACAGACATGTCGCCTACCGCAGGACAAATGCCACGTGCCCTTGGTTTGGCGTTTGCCTCCAAGTTATTCAGGGAAGTAGAAAGCCTGAAGGATCTGGAAGGATTGTCTAAGAATGGTAACGAGGTATGTTTTGCTACTATAGGTGACGCGTCGACTTCGGAAGGTCATTTCTGGGAGACCATGAATGCCGCAGGCGTATTGCAGGTACCTTTAGCGGTATTTGTATGGGATGACGGGTATGGTATTTCCGTACAGCGTAAATACCAGACTACAAAAGACTCCATCAGCACTGCGCTGGAGGGTTTCCGTAAAACGGATGACTCCAACGGCTTTGATATATATAATGTAAAGGGCTGGGATTATGCCGGCATGTGTGAGGTATTTGAAGCGGGGATCCGTAAGATCAGGGAAACCCATATTCCTGCCTTATTCCATGTAGAAGAGCTGACGCAGCCACAGGGCCACTCAACCAGTGGTTCTCACGAGCGTTATAAGAGTAAAGAGCGACTTACCTGGGAGAAGGAATTTGATTGTAATCACCAGATGCGTCAGTGGATCCTGGAAAACGCACTTTCTGACGAAGCTACGCTGACAGAAATTGAAGTAAAGGCGAAGACTTTTGCACAGGACTCCCGCAAGAGTGCATGGGAAAAGTACATCGCGCCTATCCGCAAAGAGGTACAGGTTATGCTGGGATATGGTCAGGCAGTAGCTACCATGCCACAGGCAGATACTACGCTGGTCAATAACCTGCTGCAGGAATTGCAGAACAACAGGGAGCCATGGAGAAAAGACATCCTGAAAACGGCTGCTAATATCCTGTTCCGTCATAGAAATATGAAGGCCCCGGCGCTGGATGCGCTGAAGTCCTACTATGAGGACCTGCTTGCCCGCGAAAAAGAAAACTACAACTCCTTCCTGCATGCCACAGGCGTCAACTCTGCACTGAATGTACCGGTTGTACCGGCTGCTTATGATGCAGATGCTGTAAGCATTAACGGATACGAGGTACTGAACAAATATTTCGATCAGCTGATCGGCAACAATCCTAAAGTTTTCGCCTTTGGGGAAGACGTAGGTAAAATAGGTGACGTGAATCAGGGTTTTGCCGGTTTACAGGCAAAACATGGTAACCAGCGCATATTCGATACCGGTATCCGTGAGCTAACCATCATGGGGCAGGGTATAGGTATGGCACTGCGTGGATTAAGACCTATCGCTGAGATCCAGTACCTGGATTACCTGCTTTATGGGCTGCAGCCACTGAGTGATGATGTAGCCAGTCTGCAATACCGTACAAAAGGTAATCAGGCATGTCCGATCATCGTTCGTACCCGTGGTCACAGGCTGGAAGGCATCTGGCACTCCGGTTCGCCAATGAGTATGATCATGGGTGCACTGAGAGGTATCCACATGTGTGTGCCGCGTAATATGGTGCAGGCGGCTGGTATGTACAATACCCTGCTGCAGGCAAATGAGCCGGCCCTGATGATTGAATCGCTGAATGGCTACCGCCTGAAGGAAAAGCTGCCTAATAACCTGGCAACGTTTACAGTTCCCCTGGGTGTACCTGAAGTGGTGAAGGAAGGTACTGATATCACTATCGTTTCTTATGGCTCTACCCTACGTATAGTAGAAGAAGCGGCACAGGCACTGGAGCAACTGGAAGTATCCGTTGAACTGGTGGATGTGCAGACATTGCTGCCTTTTGATATTCATCATAAGATCGTGGAATCACTGAAGAAGACTAACAAGATCCTGTTTGTGGATGAAGATGTACCAGGTGGTGGTACTGCTTATATGTTCCAGCAGGTGATGGAAGGTCAGGGTGGTTACCGCTGGCTGGATGTGGCACCGCGTACATTGAGTGCTCAGGCACATCGTCCTGCATATGGTTCTGACGGGGATTACTTCTCTAAACCAAATGTAGAAGATGTGATCAGGGTAGTGCTGGAAATGGTAGCGGAATAAAGAAAAGCAAATAGCTTAAAATACGAACGCAAGGCTTTCAAAGGCCTTGCGTTTTTGTTTTGTATAGTTGTAGGTTTAAGAAATGACAAGTAGTACAGATACAAATATGATAAATAGTTTTATAATATTACGTATTCTCACAAAAGAAATTCCCCATTTGACTGATAAGGATCGAAAAAGTTAGGATTACTAATGTTTAAACATTTTTTTCTCTAATTATGTTATTATTCTGTAGCGAGTGATACTTAATATATTAGACATTGTTTTTTTATTCGGCATCAGGAATGAATAAAATGAATGTTTGAAAATCAGCGCGCAGGCTATAAATTGTATTGTAGTTTTTTTAGAGGGAAGAATTGAACAAGCAACAACCACGTTACAAAAGGTAGATAGTAATTAAATTATTTAATTATCAACCCAAATCCATTTATGAAAGCAGGAGTACTGTTAGTTGAAGACGATTTGTTTTTTGCCAAAGTGGTAAAAAGCCATTTAGAAAAGGCCGGGTACGATGTGACGCATTGTGCCAACGGTGAAGATGGATGGGCAACTTTTCAGGAAAAGCCCTTCGACATTTGTCTGTTGGATGTGATTATGCCCGGCATGGATGGGTTTACCCTGTGCCGTGAGATTCGCGATAAAGACGAAAATGTACCTATTATTTTTGCGTCCTCCCGATATATGGAGCAGGATAAGCTGAACGGTTTTGAGGCCGGCGGCGATGATTATCTTGTAAAACCGTTTAATATGGAAGAGTTACTCTGCCGTATGGAGGTATTTATGAAGCGGAGCCGTCTGTTGCAACATGACAAACAGGTGGTATTTACGCTGGGGACCCTTGTATTTAATTACAGCGAATTCAAAATATATCATCAACCAACCAATACTAATATCAATTTACCGCCCAAGGAGGCTGAGCTGCTCAAGTATCTCTGTGAGAATGCGAATAAGAAGCTGAAGAGAGAAGGGATCCTGCTTTGTGTGTGGGGAAACGACGATTTTTTCACCGGCAGAAGTATGGATGTATACCTGACCCGTATCAGGAAGCATTTCAGGCTGGATGGTAACATTAAGCTGGAAACTATTCACGGGAAGGGGCTGCGGTTGGTGACGGAACCGGAGAAGGTTGCGGAAAAGGCATAAATAAAAAAGGGTCTGCGGTAGCAGACCCTTTTTTATTTATGCAAAAATGTGACTATCTCAGTGTATGGAATACCTGCTGCACGTCCTCGTCCTGCTCCAGTCTGTCAATCAGTTCCAGTACTTCTTTTGCCTGTTCTTCGTTTAGCTCAGTAGTAGTGGTAGGAATACGTTTTAACTCAGCACTAATGACCTGAATGTTTCTATCTTCCAGCGCTTTGGTCATGTTCCCGAATTCAGTGAAAGGGGTACGCAGAATGATATTGCCTTCGCTGTCTTCTCCGATTTCTTCCAGACCTGCATCAATCAGTTCCAGTTCCAGATCTTCCAGGTTCTGACCTTCATTTTTAATTTTGAATTCACCCATACGGTTGAAGAGGAAACCAACCGAACCACTGTTACCAAGGCTACCACCTGTTTTATTGAAGTGCATGCGTACGTTGGCTACAGTACGGGTTGGGTTGTCGGTGGCAGTTTCTACCATTACAGCCACGCCGTGCGGTGCATATCCTTCGTATACAACTTCTTCATAATCAGTTTTATCTTTTCCCATCGCGCGCTTAATCGCAGCTTCTACGCGGTCTTTGGGCATGTTTACACCCTTCGCATTCAATACACATCTGCGGAGGGCCGGATTATTATCAGGGTCAGGACCGCCTGCTTTTACAGCTATCGCGATTTCCTTACCGATTCTGGTAAACTGCTTGGCCATCCTGTCCCAACGGGCAAACATGGTGTGTTTTCTTACTTCAAAAATCCTTCCCATAGTGGGTAATGTAATTAGTTATTAAGAATAGAGGTGCAAATTTATGGAAAAGGGCCGGAAAAACTGAATTTCCCCGGCCCTTCCTGCCTTTTACAAGACAATATTTTATTTAATCATTTTTCTGGTTTTACTGTGTTTTACACTGTAGCCGAAGTAGATAATGAAACCTATCAGCAACCAGACGATCAGTCTTGACCAGTTTTCCCAACCAAGGCTAAAGATCATTGTTACACAGAACAGGGTACCTACGATAGGTACAACCGGCACCCATGGCGTTTTGAATTCACGTGGCAGATCCGGATCCGTTCTACGCATTACGATTACCCCCAAGCATACCAGTACGAAGGCAAACAGGGTACCGATGCTGGTCATATCGCCTACTACGCTATCTGGAACGAAAGCTGCGAACAGGGATACGAATACGAAGAACATTGCCTGTGACCTGTATGGAGTACGGTATTTAGGATGCAGCTCAGCGAATACTTTTGGTACCAGGCCATCGTTAGCCATGGAGTAGAATACGCGGGTCTGACCCAGCAGCATCACGAGGATAACGGAGGAGAAACCTGCCAGGATAGCGACGGTCACGAATGTAGACAGCCAGCCATATCCTACCATGTACTTGTCGATCACGTAAGCTACGGATGCCTCACCACCTTCTTTCAGGAAGTCCTGGTAAGGAGCGATACCCGTCAG
>Ga0182005_1000146_pt1 | contig 49460 bp, 44 predicted proteins | sample Sormic07211103_1_FD_123021 | JGI IMG/M metagenome (GOLD analysis project Ga0182005, IMG submission 123021) | Rhizosphere microbial communities from Sorghum bicolor, Mead, Nebraska, USA - 072115-103_1 MetaG | ecosystem: Host-associated > Plants > Roots > Rhizosphere | place: USA: Nebraska... | reverse complement strand
TACCTCTGATGCTCTTTTTATCCTGAGCATATCGGTGACAGCAATGGGTTTCTTTTGGGCATACGCATGCATGACTGTCAAACACAGGAATGCCGCTATGGCCGTCTTAAAGTTAATCATAAGCAAATTTAGATTGTGGGTTGTGCTTATGAAAAATAGGGAAATAAATTCATTTCAGCAACGGACGTGTGAACAACTTAGGCATACGATATTGAGAGAGATTGATGAGCAATACACTGAAGAGAATAAAAAACAACCCCAGGAATTGTAAACTGGTCATGTGTTCATCGGCAAACAATGCACCTAATATCACCGCTACCACGGGATTGACATACAAATGGGTGCTTACCTGTGTAATAGGCCGTACTTTCAATAGCCATACATAAGCACTGAATGCTGCCAGTGAACCCATAATGATGAGATACAATACGGATAACCAGGCATTGAGCGGTATCTCCTGCCAGCGGGTAGCCTGCCAGTCGCCGGTGAATATGCTGGTAAGAAAAAATGCCACGCCTGCTGCTATCATCTGCCAGCTGGCATTCACAGATGATGACCCACTTGCCCTGCTCTTTGAAAAAACAGACCCGGCTGCCCAGCTCATTGTCCCTCCTACCAATACCAGGTATACCCATATCTGTCCTGCAAAACCCTGTTCCAGCATCCGCTCTATAAACAATAACACCACGCCGCCCAGGCCCAGCAGTAATCCAGGTATGGTTCCCCTGTTAGAAAAGTTTTCTTTCCATTTACTACTGTCAAACAATACCAGCCAGATGACTTCTGAGGTAATGATAACCCCTACCATGGAACTTGGTAATTTGGTTTCGGCAATTATTACCGCACCTGTACCAAGAAATAATAACAACAGACCCGTGATAGCGGCATTGAACATCTGCCTGCGATTAAATAACTGCTCCTTTCGCAGTAAACACCACACAGACATGAGGATACCAGCTGTCAGAAAACGTAATGCACCCAGCATATAAGGGCTAAAACCCGTGAGGGCCCGTTGAATGAAAAAATACGTGGACCCCCATACAATGTATACGATAGCGAAAGCAATGACCACCACTGCTCCCGATGCCTTTTTTTCAGTAAACGACATAAACTATTTTTTTAAAATTACTACCTGTTGTTGCTCTTTGGCTGTTTCTAATACAATGGTGGTCCTGGTGGAAAGCACACCGGGGATTTTCTTCAATGATTGACGCATCAGCTGCATCAGCGACTTTGAATCAGCTGTACGCACTTTGATAAGGAAACAGTCTTCGCCAGCTATATGATGTACTTCCTGGATCTCTGGAACTTTGGCCAAAGCAGCCGCCGTAACGGTATCAGCTACTTCTCCCGATTTGGTTTTTATGAGAATAAAAGCCAGCAATTTTTGTCCGACGGATTCAGGATCTATGACGGCAGTATATTGGATGATGACCTTCTTTTGTTCCAGTTTCTTTACTCTTTCCAACATGGCGGAAGGCGCCATATTACATTCTTTGGCAAGGTCAGCATTGGAGATACGACCGTTGGCTTGTACTAGTTGAAGGATTTTTAAATCCGTATCATCTAACTGTACCTGGCTCATAAAACAGAATTAAATTCGAAATATTATTCTCAATACCGAATTTAATACATTTTCTGGAAATAAAAAATGCCGGCAGGAAAATGATTATTTCAAAAAAAACAAGTACATCTACGGCACAGTTACCTACGGTAAGCGCTTACCATGGGCACCGGGCTTATTTTGGGCAGGCAGGAATTGTGGAAAAAGGAGGAAGCGGTATATGCTTTGCTGGCTGATAAATAGCAACGCAACCAGTGAAATACATTCATGAAAGAGGAAATTCTCCAACGGGAATGAAAATCCAATTTCAGAAAAAACAGGAAGTATAAATTGTTGTGATTAATTACTTAAAAAAAGAGCCTGTATCTTAATGTTGATACAGGCTCCTTTTTATTAAAATCCATTTTTGATTGGCGTAATCGTAAATGTAAAGTGATAATCCTGGTAATGTACCAGGTACTTTTCAAGCGGCAGCCTACCCCAGCTATCAATCCCCGCCAATCCCATCTGTACTTTATCGATACATACATTTGTGACTGGATCAGGTTGTAGTAATTCGCTGTGACGCTGATCCTTTTTACTTCCATCATCCAGCGTTTCTATTGAATAATGTAACGCTGATATAGAGAAGGATGTATCACTTGTAAAACGTAACCCATTCCCTCCTATTGTCATTTGATTCCACCAGCGTACATCTGTTTTTGTACCGGTCTCCTGTGGCCGTATGTAAGGATAGAACTGCTGATCTACCGTCTGGGAATAAACCCCCAACTGTGCGCCACCGTTTCTATCTGCATAATTTTCGCCGGGACCACGTCCATAGTATTTAATATGATCTGTTTCTTTGGGCATGGTCAGCTGCATACCGAAACGAAACATATCGGATACCTTCGCACTTTTATCTGCTGCCAGATCCTGTGTTACGGTGATTGCTCCTTCGTTGGAGATCTCGTAGGTCAGAGACAACTTTCCTGAAACTGCAGGTATATCATACCCTGCCTGGACGGTAACAATTCCGTTTTTACGCTGACTATTAAAAGATGTCAGTTTCAATTCAGGATTTTTCCATACCTGGTACCTATGCTGCAAGCCTGCCCCCATATCATTATCAGTAGGTGCACGCCAGAAATTGGGTAACAGGTAGCTACCTTCTTTCATCATTTGCTGACCAGCTATTACATATTGATTCAAAAATCCATTGTGCTTGTCAAACTGAATATCGACCTTACTATTCTTGATAATCAGGTAATTTTCATCATTGTTCTGCACATTGAGAGAATCGCCACGGTCATTTGCTGCAATGGTATTACTGAAATGATAACCTGTTAAGTTCAACTGATTCTTCGCCACAACAAATCCTGCTGGCAGCAAGGTTTCCGCTTTCTTCAGTTTGAAGCTGATATTGAGTAATACTTCTTTGCCTGAAGGGATTTCGTAGTCAAGTTTGAAATCCTTTTTCTGATGAGGCGCAACATCTAAATTGAAAATGACACCGGACTGTAATTTCTCACCATCTGCCAACAATTCCCATTCTGCGTAATAGTTATCCAGATTACGGAAGAAATTCTCATTGTAAATAGTGACTTGTCCTTTTGTAAGGTCTGCTGCTGACGCCCAGATATTCTGGTAGAAATACCCTACTTCATATGCATGAGGATTCGGTCTTCTGTCCGGAGAAATAAGACCATTATCCAGGAAGTTATTATCTGAAGGATCATATTTATTAAAGTCGCCACCATATGCATAGAACATACGACCTTTTGCATCTTTCATATGCAGGGATTGATCTACCCAATCCCAGATGAAGCCGCCCTGATATTTAGGATATTTACGTACCAGGTCCCAGTATTCTTTAAAATTACCATCGGAATTACCCATTGCGTGGGCATATTCACATTGAATGAGTGGCTTATTCACATTGCCCTGAGCGTATTTTTCAGACGCTGCCGGCGACAAATACATGGGGCAATATATATCTGTAAAATCGTTGGTACCTGCCTGTTCAAATTGCACCGGACGGGTTTTATCTTCTGCTTTGATCCATTTATAACAAGCTTCGAAGTTTGGTCCGAAACCAGCTTCATTTCCCAATGACCAGATAATCACCGCAGGATGATTGTAGTTCCGCTGTACGTTACGTTCATTGCGTTCCAGGTGGGCTTTGGCATAAGCCGGATTTTTAGCCAGCGTTTTCTCTCCATATCCCATACCGTGAGACTCCACATTCGCTTCTGCTACCATGTAAATACCATACTGATCACAGAGCTCATACCAAAGGTTATCGTCAGGATAGTGACAGGTACGCACTGCATTTACATTCAGTTCCTTCATTAACCTGATATCTTCCAGCATTCTTTGTGGAGAAACTGCGTAACCAAAGTCAGGATCCATTTCATGGCGATTCACACCTTTGATCAGCACTGGCTGGCCATTCACCAGCAATTGTGCATTTTTAATTTCTACTTTTCGGAACCCAACCTGCTGGCGGATCACTTCTGCTACCTTATCTTTATTTTTCACTGTCACCAATACCTGGTACAGGTACGGATTTTCAGCTGACCACTTTTCCGGCTCACTTACTTTCAAAGAAAGTTTTTGTACGCCAGTACCTTTTGCCTGGGCACTGGTTACAAGGTTTCCTTTTTTATCGAACAACTGTACGTCCACGGCGGCATCACCTTTGAGTTGCAGGTTTACAAGGAGGTTCGCATCTTTGTACTGGTCATCCAGTTCTGGTGTCATTCTGACATCTTCTACATGTACAGTACCTCTTGCATATAAATAGCAATCCCTGCCTACACCAGTGAGGCGCCAGAAATCCTGGTCTTCCAGATAACTGCCATCACACCAGCGGAATACCTGGAATGCAATCAGGTTGGGCTGGCCGGGTTTAAGATATCTGGTCAGGTCAAACTCAGCTTCCAGCTTACTATCCTCGCTATATCCTACATACTGACCATTCACCCACAGGTACATGTTGGAGGTTACGGAACCGAAATGCGCAATGATTTGCCTGCCAGACCATGAAGCGGGAATTGTGAATTCTTTCCGGTAAGAACCTACATGGTTTTTTTCTGCAGGAACTATGGGTGGGTTCAGCGGTGCCTGAAAATGCCAGGGATACTCGATGTTGGTATACATCGGATCACCATAACCATTTAATTCCCAGATACCTGGTACGGGTATTTCTTTCCATCCTTTATCATTGAAGCCTTGCCTGAAAAAGTCTGTAGGACGGGCATCTGCGTCGGGTACCCAGTTGAATTTCCAATATCCGTTCAGGGTAAGGAAGTTGGCCGAGTTCTCTTTCACCCCTTGCCTGGCAAGGGTTTCATTCTCATAGGCAAAAAAGTTAGTATGCATTGGCAAGCGGTTTACCGCATTGACATTTGGGTCCAGCCATTCATTGGATTGAGCATACAGGTGGTGTGGTGATAGAGAGCAGCAAAGCATGGTTGCAATAAGTGCTACTCCGTTGAGACCGTTTTTCATATTTTAATATTATTATATTGGCATGACGCTAAATATAGTAAAAGTATCGCTAGTGCCATAGGCCAAAGCGATCAAAAATTTATATTTTTGGGGGTATGAAAGAATCATTATTGAATAAATTAAAAGAAAACTCCATTTCATTTAAAGAGGTGATTGAATTTATTGAAGCGGGTTATACACATCAGCCTACGGCTTTTAAGAATGGAAATGCATATAATGAAGCTACACAGAATCAGGGTAGCGCCAAGGTGTTTGGGTTTGCGAAGTTGAATGGATGGAGTAAGGAAGAAACGCTGTTATTGTTTGCAGAGCATTACCAGGCGGTATTGAGTCATCCGGATGCAGATGATCATCAGAATATCAGGCAGTTTATACAGCATGGTTGGGATGGGATTGTGTTTGAAGGAACGGCGCTGACGGCGAAATAATTGAGAAGAGTTACGTTACCCTGATTCAATCGGGTAACCGAATAGAAATAGCCTGTATCTTACTGCTGATACAGGCTATTTCTATTTAGCTTTCTACAGTAACGTTGGCCAGGTCACCGTCTTCATCGGTTTTAACTACGGCTAAATAATTAGTCACATCTTCTCCTACCGTATAGTCATATACAGCAAAATCAAGATGCCCCGGATAAATACCAATTCGCACAGGATTCAGTTTGCTTAGCAATTGCTCATCCAGGTCATCTACATTGTTTATCCCAAATTGATTTTTGAACACTTCTTCTCCGAATTCATCTTTATGAAATTCAAAATAGAAGCGCACGCCATCTGCTGCATCTTCATCGTGGTAATTCTCTTTGATATATTCTTTAGTTTTAGCGAGATGATCTTCCAGGTTATCCAGATATTTATTCAGTATTGACAAGCTGGAGAGGTCCATGCTTTTTTCTGAGAAATTCAGGTCCAGACGGATGTCCCGGCCTGCAATACGAACTTCTGTATCATAATTGCTTTCCAGGGCGTTGGAATCAATGGAGCCAAAATAAGGCAAGGTGAATTGAGGCATATCGACAATCTGTTAGTTGAACAATCCTATTTCTTCGAAAAGATAATCAAAAAAAATAAAAGGGTTCATGAATGCAATCATTCATGAACCCTTTTTACTTATTGACCTGTTGTTTTTAACTTTTATTTACCAGCTGATAATGGTGCTGTTACTTTTCTAAGCGTATTTGCATCTGCCCCTGGATAGTTTTTCAGTGTTTGTATACAAGGGAGAATGTCTTTGTTTAATTGTTCAATTAATGAAACGGTTTTTTCCGGATGATATTGAATCATAGAAGGAATGGCAGACAGTGACAGGATACAATCTGAAGTATTCGTTACCCAATCTATTCTCGCAGTTTCATACTTCATATCTTCTGTGGACTGTGGTAAACGGGACAGGATTACAGCAGCCTGGTAGAGCAGGTTTTCCTTTCCTTTTCCTTCTACATTTGGAGATACTTTTACTTCGATCTGTTCTGCACAGGAGGCAGCAGGAATCCTTACAACAGCCATCAGTCCATCAGCGGAATAAGTCCAGCTGGCAGGCTTTCCATTTACTGTAATAGCTGCAGGCGGATAGATAGATGGATACCTGATTTCGTAGCTTCTGCTTGCAGACATTCCTTTGTAAGCACCTTCACGTGGAGAAATAGTTAATACCATTGCACCATCAGCAGCCACTACATTTTTTACAGGTGTGATGCTATAACCTTTGTCTTTGTATTCTTCAGTATTACCATCATCTTCATACAGCTTTGTAGCACCGCTACCACCAGGTATTACAGTCAATACCAGTGTATCGGATTGTCTTTGCAGGTTTTTGATATTGCCATACATCGGGATGATACTACCACCTTTGATGAATACAGGTACCTGGTCTAAGGTGTAATTATTTTCTACAAACCTGTTTCCCTGTATGAGGGAGCCTGAGAAATAATCAAACCACTGGCCAGCAGGCAACCATACTTTCTTGGTAGAGAGATGTGTGATGGAATCAGCTTTTGCTGTAATAGGTGCAACGATCATATCATCGCCAAACATGTACTGCTCTTTCGCTGTATAAGCTTCTACGGCTTCAGGATAATCATAGTACATAGGGCGACAGATAGATATCCCTGAATCATATGCTTCGTGAGATGCGGTGTAGATGTATGGGTTCAGCATGTACCTGAGTTGGTAAGCTTTCAGCATCATCTTGTAGTGTTCAGGGAACTTCCAGATGCGGCGTTCGTTGAATGCACTTTTTGAACAGTGTGTTCTGAAGATTGGGCTGAAGGTACCGAACTGAATCCAGCGGAGATATAATTCAGGATCAGGATTGTCAGCTACGTGCCCACCGATATCGTGACTCCAGTAACCATAGCCTACGTTGCTGGCGGTAGCTGTGAAGTAAGGCTGATAGGCCAGTCCGGCCCAGGTACTGCGGCTATCGCCGGAGAAACCGATTTGATAACGATGGTTACCTAAGCCACCCCAGCGATGGAATAAGAGTGGTCTGCCACCTTCTCTTTGCTTGTCAGTGAAGAATGTATAGTTCAACCACCATGTATTGCTCAGGCCTTTCATGTTGCGGTTTTCCAGCCATTGTTGCCAGTCGAGCCACCAGAAGTCGATCCCTTGTTTTTCGATAGGATGCAGTACACTATCGAAATAGATCTTTGTCCATTTTTTATCTTCTATTTTGAATGGAATGTTCTTTCTGCCGGTGGTATCGAAGCCGTACGCTTTGGCGAAGGAATTATATTGTGCTTCCATTGGAGCGATACCGGAGGCTGGGTGCAGGTTCAAAGCTGTCTTTACACCCCGTTTATGTGCCCAGTTTAAGAATTCTTCCGGCTCAGGGAAGAGATTTTTATTCCAGGTATAGCCCGTCCATCCTGTTGGCTCGCCCATCATGTCTCTTTTCCACTCTTTGTCTAATCCCCAGGTGTTGTGCCAGTCCATGTCGATGATCAGTACATCGATGGGGATATTGTAAGTGGTGAAATCGTTGAGGAGGGACCTGAGTTCAGCATCGGAATACGTCCAGTAGCGGGACCACCAATAGCCGAAAGCGTATTTAGGTGGCATGGGAATTTTCCCGGCTACGCGGGTGTAATCGTACAGGGCTTTTTTATACTCATGACCATAACCGAAGAAGTACCAGTCTTGATTGTCGCCCTCATTTCTGGGGGTGGCCCAATTCCAGTCTTTGTCTCCGTCGAAGAGGAGTTGATGGGAATCGTCGATGAGTGTCCAACCACTGCGGGAAAGAAGACCATCTTCCAATTTTGCATCACCATCAGTTTGATCGAGTGTGCGGGTGGTGCCTTTGAGATTCAGGGAATCTTTGAGGCCGGGTACCCACTCTGATTTACGACCATTCAGGGTGAAGGTAATCTTCAGGTTGTCTTTAGAAAATTTGCCTGCGGATTTTTTGTAGCGCAGGGTCAGGTTGGTGGTTTTTATTTCGAGATAATCACCTGATTCCTTTTTTTGAAAGGTGGTAGCAGGCAGATTTCTGTTAATAAAAACGAAGGAGGCTTTGTCCTCGAAGGCGGCTTTTTCATTCCATTCCATGCGGATAAGGCTGGGTGTGAGAATGGTAAAGCGGGCGTTTCCGGTGGTCACTTGTGAGGCCGGGTTGGCGACAGGATTTTGAGACCGGGCGGATAGGGAGAGGAAAAGCAGGAAAATGTTGAGAACTCTGTAATTCATGGCTTGACGCGGAAAAATTTCGGTAAGGCGGGAAGGTAGGGAGATTATTTGAAAGAAGGAATGATGGGGGTCAGCGGGTTGGGAAATAGTAGTTGGGTGGTGGCAGGCCATCTCCAATATTTATTTTATATTCACGGACAATTTAAACCCATATTTTGTAATGAAAACAACCCTTTCGATTTTATTTATCTTCATTTGTTCGTTCAATAGTTTTGCGCAGAAAAAATGGAATTCTGAAGTCCCCAAGCAAATCATTATAGTTAGCAGCACCAGGAGTTATGATGAAGCATTGTCGGCTGCCAAAGATGCGTCAAAGAAACTGGGGAAAAAGCTGGATCTGCGTGATTTGGTTCCAAATGCAAAAATTGGATTGACCTGGCCGGAGAAGTTATGTAAAACAGGGGAAAGTGATGAGAAGGATTTTCCCTATTATCCGGCACGGGGAGATGGGAATGCGGATAATGATGATTACGTTTCTGTGGAATATTCAGATGGATATAAAGGTTTTGCCAAAGGATTATATATTGTGGTGGCAGGGGTGACGGATGTGAGTGGAGCAGCGGCGGCGAAGCAGCTGGCGGAGGTAAAGAAGGTGTATAAGGATGCTTATGGGAAGCGGGCAATGATTTGGTATGGCCCGATGGATTAAAGGTATTCAATCACTTCGACGGTATTTTTTAGATATTCAACAAAGAGCCTGTATCTGTTGGGATAGATACAGGCTCTTTGTTTATAGTTCTTTTTGAGAGAGTGTCGCTTTGTACTCCTTTGGCATAACATATACGGTTGATTCGAATGTTATTTAACGGGTATAGTAATTTCGCATAAGGCATCATACGGCAATGCTTCAGGCGTATCTTTTACATCCCAGTATTTCTTCCAGTAATCCCACCATGCCTGATGATAAGTAACGATCTCATCCAGTGTTATTTCGCCTGAATGGGAATAGATGTCCATACTGCCTGCAACAATTACAATACCTATTTCTTCTGTCCAGAACCCCAGCTGGCAGTTATTTTCAGCATGATCTGCATAGGTGCCTCCGAGGATCACTTCCTTTCGGTCAGCGGCTGAAAGGATTGTTTCGATTTTTTCTTTTTCAAAGGAAAAGTTGTCGTAGTCGATGGAGAATGGGTCTAACTGGTCCTGGTTAAATAATTTCAGCCAGTCAGCAGGTAATTGAGCATCTTTATGATAGAGAACGGTAAGGGATACAGGGTCTCTGAAGACGAGGGCCAGCCTGTGACTTGGCGGTTTACCATCTTCCGGTGTATTCATGTTGACCATTGCATTTCCAAATTCGAGTTGGACCAGGGATGCTTCCTGTATATTGATCCAGGTCCAGTTACCCACATCTGAAATTGCATAAGCCAATGTCTGTATAGGGGTTTTGGTCATTTTTTTTTGTAATTTAATTGATGATGGATCAAAGTAAAGAATAATTTTTATGCAACATCTGATTTTTGATGATAAAGGGGGTAAAACAATTAGGTTGTCCTGTGAGGAAACGACGCTGACTACGGAGACGAATACGGATGGAAAAGTGAAGCGTAACAGTAAATCCTTTGCGGATCATAAAGAAGCGATCACACAGTTTTTGAAGAAGGAATGGGAGCTGTTGAAGAAGGGGGGTGTGATGAAAGCGCAGGAGGCGGCATTAGGGCATCCGTTGTTACATATTTATATCGGGGGAGGATATACGGGATGCTTATCGTTTGTATCGACTCCACATGGAATTTATGTATACAAGGCGGGTGATGAGAAGAGAGATGAGTTATTGCGTATCACTGCGGACGGTGTGATTGCGGAAGTGCTGACGATGCCACGGTTGCTGGCATGGGAGATCTGTTATGATGCGCAGCGAAATCAGCTGTTGCTGGATCTCGATCATTATATATATCAGTATGATTTTGAGACGGCGTCATTTACGGCGTTGACGGATACATTGGATAAGCCTGCCAGTTTTGCGACGGTAGGGGCTCATGTGTGGGCGTATGGTACGCATCCTGTTTATTATATCGGAGATCGGGCATTTCCGCTGGAGGCAAATTTTATTAATGGCTCCATACCAATGTGTGGTAGTTTGTCACCGGATGGGCGGTTGTTGGCGTTGCATTATAGAGAGGGGGAGATACAATTCATCAGTACGGTGGATTATAGTTTGGTGAATACGATAAAAGGGGATTTCAGGATAGCGGAGCAGTTGTTGTGGACGAGAGATAGTGGGCGGTTAATTGTGCATGAAGTGTATGGGGGGATACGGTTTTATGAGATGGGTACGGGGGAAGAGGTGAGTGAGGAGGGATTGGTGATACCGGGATATTCGAAGGATGTGAGTGATTGTTGTTTGAATGCGGACAATTCGTTGTTGGTTTGTACGCAGCGTACGAGGGCGTATGTTTTTGATTTTGTGAAGAAGGAGTTTTTGTATGAGTTTCCTTTGGCGCATTGTGTGAAGAGGGCGCAGGTAAGGTTTGTGGATGATAAGGTGGTGGGGGTAAGGACGGATTATGGATGTTTTAGTATTTACCGGGTGGGATAAAAATTATAGAAAAAGAGGGTGTATTGTTTTGAAAACAATACACCCTCTTTTTTTATAGAGCATTCTATGCCTGTTCGAGATATTGAGAATAGGCATATCCTTCCACTCCATTATCAGTTCTCACAAGGCTCCATTGGGCATTAGGTTTGCTGATGACGGTGATGATTTCACCATGGGCAGCTTTGCCTAAGATTTCCTGGTCTGTGCCTGGGCCTTTGCGGATATTTAAGTTAGATGATTGTGTGATCACTTTTGCTTTTGATCCTGCGGCTGCAGAGGCGTCGATGTTAAGGATAAGGTCGCCGGCGCGGTAGTCAGGGTCAATTTTGTTATAGATGGTCCAGAGGTTGTCTTTCACCTGACCGCTGGAGGCGGTGCCGTCAATATGGAGCACATTGTTCTGTTCTCTCACTTGTAAATCGTTCACACCGGCGGCTTTGGCGGCATCTATTAACTCTTTGTATTTTTCCTGTAAAGCCATGGGGAATTATTTAACGGTCAGTTGATTGTTTACCTTTTTAGGATGGGTAGCGTTTACGGCCTGTAATAATTTGGGCAGTTTAGCTTTTGAGATTTCACCGGTGAGGGTGACTTCGCCATTGCTTACGGCTGCGGTAACACCAGGGAAGTCTTTGATAGCGTCGTTTGCTTTGGTTGTAAGGGAGTCATCTGCTGAGGCTTCTACTGGTGGCGGTGGTGGAGCAGGTGTAGCGGTATCGACCGTTTCAGCAGGAACGGTGGCGGTTGTGTCGGTAGTTTTTGTGTTGTTGTTGCCTTTGCAGGAGAACAGAGAGATGGAGCCAGCTACGGCTACGGAAAGAAGCAAGGTTTTCGAATGTTTCATGTGATTAAAATTTTATGATTTGTATATAAGACCTTAAAAAACATGCCAAATGGTTGATAATGAAATAAAAAGAGAGGTGGTTACGTGGTTTTTCAGCAGGAGGTGAGGGAAATGTATGCAGTTATTTTGTTTGTATGGAGATGACTTTTGTTTGGAAGATTTTAGAGAGAATTACTTGTTTTAAAAAAACTTACATCTGCGCAAAAAGAGTGCGCAGGTGTAATGATATCTTTGTATTGTCAACGGAATGATATTAAAATTAATCGGTGTCGTAGAGAAGGAGTTCTTCGATCCAAGGCGGAAATGCAGGTAACCAGTCCTGTTCTCAAAAGGAGATGTTGGATGATAAACGCCGCCGTAAGTGCCTTTTCGATTTTTTACCCGGTTTAATTTTTAAAGATAATCAGGTGCCGTAAGGACGAAATACTTCGCCAATAAGGGGAGGAATAGTGTAGCAGCTATCCGGTTCGAATCCGGCATTGGAATGCCCCATTTCGTTTTGTTTTTTTTGCCCCGGAAGTATTTGTAAGTGTCGTAGTGTAGCGTTACTTCGACTTAGGATCGGGAGGTTGCAGGTTCGAGTCCTGCTTTCGCAGTAGCATGCGGAATGGCGTAATTGGTAGCGCGCCTTGTACTTTATGCGATTGTTACCTTACAATGAATTTAGATCGTCTTGAGAGAGGCGATCTTTTTTTGTGTTTATAGGTAACACTCCTTTCGTGGATCTGCGTAATACTACCTTTCAGATAAGCCTGGTATTCAATATTTGCAGTGCGGCACCTGTCAATCTGTTTGATTTATACAAATCTTGGTTTGTTTAATATAAGTACTCCTCTGACACATCATTCTACCTTTGAGATACGAAAATCACAAAAAATTTAAAGCAATGAATACAAAGAATGTATGGTTAGTTACGGGAGCATCCCGGGGGTTGGGACTCACTTTGGTAAAAAAACTGTTGTTGGCCGGATACCGTGTGATCGCTACTTCAAGAAACGCAAATTCTCTTGTGCGTGAAATTGGCGCGGCATCCGATAGCTTCCTGCCACTTGAAATGATACTTGCTGATAACAATGATGTAAAAAAGGGTATTGAAAAAAGTATCGCTCATTTTGGACGTATTGACGTTGTTGTGAACAATGCAGGTTATGGTCAGTCTGGCACCCTGGAAGAGTTGACAGATGAGGAGGTAAAAAGTTGTTTTGATGTAAACGTTTTCGGCGCTATCAATATAATCCGTAATGTATTGCCTTACCTTCGCGCGCAAAGATCAGGGCACATTTTTAATATCTCTTCCATTGGTGGTTATACGGCGGCATTCCCTGGATGGGGCATTTATTGTGCAACCAAATTTGCCATTGCCGGGATCACTGAAAGTCTGGCGGAAGAAGTAAATCAATTTGGCATTCATGCCACCGTAGTGTATCCTGGTTATTTCCGCACAGACTTTCTCTCAAAAGATTCCATCAGGATTGCGGCGAATCCGATTGACGCATATGAATCGGCGCGCCAATCAGAAGCTACTCATTTGAATGAAATAAATGGTAATCAGTCGAATGATCCGGAAAAAGCTGCGAATATATTGATTGATATTACCAAACAGCCAACACCTCCGGTACATCTTTTCCTGGGCAAGGATGCATATGCTGCTGCGGCTGGTAAAATTTCAATTATAGAGCAGCAACTGAGTGAATATAAAGATCTCGCTACGGCGACCGCTTTTGAAGAATAAGTAAATAATGCGCTTTACCATGCCCTGGTAAAACACTGCTGTCCTATTGTTGTAGCCTGCAGTATCCCTTATTCACAGGTAAAATAAGATAATCAACATGGGATTACACACCCTTGTAGTGGCGAACGACATGATTTCATCTGAGCTTTTGATTTTATTAAAACAGCGTAAAGAAAATGTGCGCCTCGTAACTTCCACACCAGTAAAGTTTCAGGATATTGAGCACCGGACAGCAGACATTCACCATTACGAACAGCTATCCAGGGCCGTCGCCGGATCAACAGTAATTTATCTGTCCGCCATTTTACCTTTTGATAATGACTATGGCAGTATTGACTGGATTGTGGCGATGCGCAATGTGATCAATGCGACCAAAGAGAGTGCTGCAAAACTTGTGTACCTTGACCAGGCCTATCTATATGGAAAGGTAAATGGGGTAATAGCAGAAGATACTCCATACAGGCCGGGTAATGAAGCCGGGGTTACAGCGGTCCGTATGGCCACCTTATTACAAAAGGAAATGGAAAAGGGTACTATTCAGGCAACTATGGCGAGAATAACTGATTTTTTCGGACCAGGGCGGTTGGCTTCCTGCAAGATCAACCGCCTGATATTTCACAATCTTTGGGAACGTAAACGAGCCCGATGGCTGATAGAGGTGAATAATCCGAGAACATTTAACTATTGTCCGGATATTGCAAATGCATTGTATACCCTAGCCAGCAACAAAGTTGCCAATGGTCACGTATGGCATATGCCGGTAGCTACACCTCCCCTACCCATCCGTCAGTTCATTCAGCTTGCCTCCATTTATATGGAGGCACCAGATAAACCACTTGTGATCCCTTCGTGGTTAGTGAAAGCCTTGCAGCCTTTTGATCCATCTATCCGTGGACTGCATGAGACCATTTTCCAGGAAGGTAATTCCTTTATTTTCAGCAGCGAGAAATTTGAGAAAACGTTTCATTTTTCACCTACACCTTACCATGTGAGTATCAAAACGACAGCCGACTGGTATATGCACCAAAAAAAAGGGCCTTCCTGCGAAGGCCCCTTAATAATGAGGGAATAATGGTGAAAATGTAATTGATTAGTATTTTACCAGATTGAGTGTTGCTACAGCCCCCCCTGGCTGTTGCAATTTGCTGCCGTGAGTAAGCGAACCGAGATCTATTACGGCGAAACCAAGCGAGTCTATTACTTCGGTTACCTGTGTTTTAGCGGTGGCATTGTTACCGGAAATAAACATAACGCGTCTACCTTGACCTACCTGAGGATCGAGTGCAAGAATTTTAAAATAAAGCGTATTAAATGACTTAACGATGTTAGCTCCCGGTACATATTCCGCTACCACTTCAGAGGAAGCCTTATCGCCTATATCTGCCAGTTTGAAGTCAGGTGCAAACGATACGAAGTGATTTGTAGCATCGATGACAGTCTTACCTTTCCAGTTGGTAAGTGCGGTTAATGTAGAAACCTGTGACCAGGGCAATGCAAGTAAGACGATATCGGCGTCGGCAGCATCTTCCGGAGTACCAGCAGTTATTCCGCCGCCTATACTATCTACTATATTTTTTAAAGAGGCTGGCCCCTGGCTATTACTTATAATTACCGGGTATCCTGCATTTACAAGGTGACGGGCTACTGTCTGTCCGATATTACCTGCTCCTATAATGCCAAATGTTTTTTTCATGATTGTCTGTTTTACTTTTGAGTGGATAGTGTAAAGTTCGATATACCTGGAAAGGGCGCATATGAGATATCTTAAGAAATCGCCTTGATCCAGATCAATAGTATAGCATAACCGGTAACGGACCGGTGTTGATGTAATATTAAAAAGCGGTGAAGCCGCCATCCATGATCAGTTCCGCTCCTGTCATAAAAGAAGAGTCATCACTGGCCAGGAAAAGAATGCCTTTGGCCAGTTCTTCGGGGGAAGCACCCCTGCCGAGCGGAGTATTGCCTATAGCCATCTTACGGAAAGCATCTGCCCCTTCCATATTGTGTGTCATAGGTGTCTCAACATAGCCGGGATGTAATGAGTTAACACGGATTCCTCTGGCTGCCAGATCGATGGCCGCTCCTTTGGACAACATCCGGCTTCCTCCTTTGGAGGCAGTGTAGGCATTACCACCAGCGTTGCCGGTAATACCCGCAATGGAGGAAACATTAATAATAGCACTTCCGGCAGACATGTATGGGAGGACAGATTTCATTCCAATGAATTGCCCGGTGAGATTAATGGAAAGTACCCTGTTGAACTCTGATACAGAACGTTCCCCGAAGGAAGCCTGGAGATTACCAGTGATACCAGCATTATTGACAAGTATGTCTACTTTTCCGAAGCGTGCTACCGTTGTCTTCACTATCATTTCCCATTGGGTCTCATCAGCAATATCATGCACCATCAGGGAGACGTTTCCACCGGCATCTTTTATATCTGCTGCCACTGCTCTAAGTCTATCTTCCTGTATGTCGGTGATCATAACAGCTGCGCCTTCTACAGCGAAAATTCGTGCGGCAGCCGCGCCAATACCTCCACCCGCTCCTGTTATGACAGCTACTTTTCCACTTAGTTTGCCTCCGGCGATGGAGTCTTTTTTGCCGTTGTTCTGCTCGATCATATAAAGTATTTATAGATTTTTCGTAATTGTAACCAATGTTGTAAAGGTACTTTGCGCTTCAGGTGCCGCCATTGCGCTGCAATAAGAAAATGACTTGATCTATATCATGATGTAAGTATTGGAACAGAGTAGTAATCATCCTGGATTTGTTTCTTAAAATCACGAAAGTTTATTCCGGAGACATTCTTGAAAAACTTACTAAAGTGAGCGATATCTTCGAACCCGAGATAAAATGCTATTTCCTTCATAGATGAGCGGTCTCTCATGGCGGCTTTTGCGGCAAGCAATATACGCTGATGAATATGGTAACGTGCACAGAAGCCGGTACTGGACTTTACGAGGTGGTTCAGGTAATTAGGCGTTATAAACAGCGCTCTGGCATAATGAGCAACAGACCGGTGATCTTTGAAATTGCTTTCCAGTACAGTAAAGAACTGGTTGACGAGAAGGCAGGAAGTTTTTCTTAGAGTGATCTGTGTTACTTTCCCGACTTCGCTTTTAAAATAAGCCATAAAAATTTTCAGGTACTTATTAATGATATCCGGTCTGAGGAAAGAATATTTAGTAGTTTCCTTTATCATGAGGAGGAGAATATCACGCATATCTTCAGCAGTATCCTCACTGATCGTTAATTCCACCGTATGCAGAAACAATTTGGTAAGACAGGATGGTCTGGTAATATCCTCTTCGTTATCACCATTAACAAAGAAATCTTCGGTAAAGGAGATAATAAAACCTTTAGTACCAGGCATAATGACAAGCTGGTGTTGCTGACCCGGGAAAACACAATATGCTTTGTTCTGAGCAAGCGGGTATTCGCACTGATTAACTTTATGATATCCCTGACCTTCAAGTATCCAGAGGATCTCAAAATCTGGTTGTGTATGTACCATCGTTTTATACAGCTGACCAGCTGAAGTCAGGCTTTCAATTTTTTGCACAGAAAACGGCGACTTTCTGAAGGACTGGATAGATGACGATGGGGGATGTGTACTATTCATATAACCTAAATATCTGTTGTGATGAGCTGGAATGAATCAGCAGGATGTTTTTGTTCCCTGTAAAGACAAATGTGCTGCCAGTTTAATAAACCATTGTAAAACAAACGATTAACTACAGTGTAGAAAATTATCACAACGAGATATCGTTTCTGCGTATTAAATGGCAACGAAGAAAAGTTGCAGAAAGGCCTGCTATTGATTTGGATCAACCCATTTTCATGATATGGATTATTCGGGCAGCAGATAAAGCGGTGCAAATTGCATATACAAAAAAAACAACAATGATAAAAGCTATTAAACAAATACATGGAGGGATCAATTCCACAGTGGGTGAATACCTCGTAAACCGTCTTATTCCTGAAAATGGCATTCAGGCCGTAGGTCCAATTGTATTCCTGGACCACCTGTATCCTACCGTAGTTCAATCGGACGCTCATACAATACCGGACGGCTCATTTGCGCATCCACACAGAGGGATTGCAACATTTAGCTATGTATTTGAAGGAGGGCTTTCCCACTACGACAGCCAGGGCAACTTCAACCAGATCGGAGCCGGCGGCATACAGTGGATGAAAGCCGGCCGTGGGATCATCCATGATGAATTACCTTTTGCAACCACACAGGACAAAAAGTTTCATTCATTACAGTTCTGGATCAACCTTCCTTCTGCCGTTAAGAAAGAAGCACCTGATTATATGGCAGTGCAACCCCAGGAGGTACCAGAAGTTGAACTCCCTGACAATACAGGTAAACTGAGGATATTGCTAGGTGATTTCGGATGTGCTGTTTCCAATGTCAGGACATATACTCCACAGTTCATCTATCACTTAAAACTGAATCCGAAATCAGCTTACCGCTTTCCAGTGAAGGCAGGACTGGACTATGCAGCATTTGTTCCTAACGGGGAAGTATTGATAAATGAAGCCGTAATCGGAAAGAGTAAAATTGCTATTTTTGAGGAAGGCGGAGACGAAATTGAATTCCGGAACCCTGACATAACTGCTGCCGATATAATTATATTTGGCGGAGCACCATATAAAGAGCCGATCATCAGCCGTGGCCCTTTTGTGATGAATACTCATAGTGAAATAGCTTTAGCATACCGTGATTTCTTCGATGGCAAATACGGTAACATTATTTATCAAAAACAGTAGACTATTATGTACGAAATGCTCAGGAACTACATCAACGAAATTACTACATCAGAAATATCGAATGACGAATTTAAACTGATAGAACAAGCGTTCAGTCTGAAGGTAATGAAGAAGAAGCAGTTCCTCCTGCATGAAGGTACCATCTGCAAATACATGTCGTTTATACTGAAGGGGGCTTTACGTCAATACCGTATTGACGACAAAGGTGTGGAGCATATCGTAAGGTTCGGAATTGAGGGTTGGTGGATGAGCGACCGACAGAGTTTTATGATGCTTACACCTTCCAAATACAATATTGAAGCTATAGAGGATTGTGAGCTGCTGGTCACAACAAATGAACAGCTTGCACAGCTAACTGAGAGGTCGCCATCTTTTCTGAAAATGGCGCATGTGCTGGATCAGCGTAATTATATTGCAACAGAGGAGAGAATGCAGGTGACACTGAGCCATACCGCTGAAGAACGATTTATTTATCTGCTGAATTCATATCCTGCTTTTCTACAGCGATTCCCGCAAACAATGCTGGCATCATTCCTGGGTATTACACCCGAGACCTTCAGCAGGGTAAGGAAGCAGGTAATATCAGGAAGGTCCTGATTTAATATATAACAAGAAATCCTGACAAGGAACAACCATCTGAAGATGTTAAAGTTCCTGCCAGGATTTCTTCCAGGTATTATTCTATAAAATCAGACACCTGTCACTTCTTTGGATGGTTTAGTAGCCAGCAACTGTAGTTCCCAGGCAAACGATGTTCCCACGTTGCCCCAGTGCTCCATCAAATTCTGTCCAATGGCAGGTACCGTCTCGGTCCGTGCCCAGTCGCGCTGAAGTTCTGACCCAAACACTCCCCAGGTAATTGGCGTGCAACCCGCCTGGACCATTCTGGAGATGGCCATCTCGTGCGCTTCAACGCTTACGCCTCCCGAAGCATCCGTAACGATATAGACTTCATAACCTTCACCGGCAGCCTGTATTGCCGGCATAGCCAGGCAAATCTCAGTCCACAATGCGGCCATCACAATCTTCTTCTTACCGGTCTTTTTCACCCATTCTATCACTTGCTGGTCCTGCCATGTATTGATGAAAGTTCTGTTAATCGGCTTCTGATCCGGGAAGATATCCTGCAGCTGTTTGATCAGGTAACCACCTCTTTCTTCTACCACTGTAGTAAAAAGCACTGGTACATTAAATGCTTTGGCTACCTTGGTGAGGCCGACAACGTTATTGATAATGGTCTGTGTATCGTGGCTACGCAGTCCGGCAAACTGAAAAGGTTGATGATCTATCAGGATCAGTGCACAGTTATCTGGTGTTAAAAGAGCACCTAGTCCAGCTTTTGGATTGTTTGTAGACATTTTTTATAGTTTTAAGTTGATTAATTCGCAATACAAAACTAGGTGCGATACAGGCAGTAGTCAATGTACAAAGTAGCTACCTACTTGTCGAAAGCAACACAATATTTACAAAGGAAGGTGCCGGGTTACCAGGTGATTACACCATTAGTATATTTTACTGATCAATAAGGCGTGGTATATACAAATCCATCGTGTAATTATGCAACTTTGCTGATGTGAACCGTAATAAATTTGATATAAGGAATGTAGGTAGACGCCCAGGGCAATACATTGAACATAGTTATTAAAGTAACGAGCATTCAATAAAGTGCGGTTGTTTATGAACGGTGTTGTATAGTTTTTTTCAGTGGTTATTTTTAATTTTGACTACGGTGATATTATAGTTTCCAGATTGAACTGCAAATAGTTACTTTATAAATTTTTAGTATATGGTGACGTTAGAAACACTTGAAGAATTTTACAAACACAAATTCTCGGGCATTCCGGCAAATATTCAGCGGGAGATCGGCGACTTTAATGTATTCGCTATTGAGGATACGGTGTCACAAAATGGCGAGATATCTATCAAGTATGCCAGGAGGGATTTTTATAAGATCAGTCTGATAACGGGAGAAAATCTCTTTCATTATGCAGATAAAACGCTGCATGTGAGGGGGACATCTCTTATCTTCTTTAATCCCAGGACCCCTTATCGTTGGGAGCCGATATCAGCTACCAACACAGGTTTTTTCTGCATATTTAAAGATGCATTTTTTGCAGAAAAGCTAAGAAGTAATTTCGCAGATCTGCCTATGTTCGCGATAGGAGGTAAACCATCCTATATACTGGACGAACAACAAGCTGCATTTGCCACTGGTATTTTCAGAAAGATGACAGATGAAATCGGGTCCAACTATAAGTACAAACAAGACCTGTTAGTAAGTTATATTACAGAATTGATCCATTTTGCACTAAAGATGGACGCGTCAGATACATTATATCAGGAAACGAATGCCAACATGAGGATTACATCGGTATTCACTGAATTACTGGAAAGACAGTTCCCTATTGAAACGCAGGAGCAACGATTTAACCTGAAGTCTGCGAAAGCATTTGCCGAGCAGTTGTATGTGCACGTCAACCATCTGAACAGGGCTATCAAAGAGACGACCGGAAAGACTACTTCGCTGCTGATTGCAGAACGGCTGGCTACTGAAGCGAAGGCATTACTTAAACATACGGACTGGAATATTTCTGACATAGGTTACTGCCTGGGATTTGAGGAGCCGCCGCACTTCAATACCTTTTTCAAGCGGCTGACTGATATGACACCTTCTCAATACCGTGCTAACGCACAGATGAAAGTAAACTAACCGTTTACTGAGACTGATACGCAAAAGAAGCAAACGGCTTCGGGGGCTTCGGCTTCTTTTGCGTATTTAATTAACGCTCTAATTGCCTGATACTTTCTTCCTCAATATCCAGCAATAGTAAAAACTTTCGGATTACTTCGTCGTCATAATTTATGTCTTTGTTAAGTTCCCACAACCATGCTCTTTGTTGCTGTAAAAGATCAATATGAGCCATTTTAAGCGTATGGGCTTCACTTTCTTTGCCTGCATGGGGAAATTCCAGTTTGGCTGCCAGGAAACGGAAATACGGGTCTTCAGCGACCCGCGTATGATAATTTTCATTCAGGTAGTTCCGGCTTGCAGCAGATAATTGTTTCAGAATTAGTTTTTCCTGTTCTTCTACCGGAAGATAGTGGTCCAGGTCTTCCGGTTTCAGGAATTTAATGAGCATCGGTAATGTTACGCCGTGTACGATCAGCGTTGTAATAATTACGATGAAGGTAATGAACAAAATGAGATTACGCTGGGGGAAGGGAGTTCCTGCCAGCGTGGTGACAGGTATTGACAGTGCAGCGGCCAGAGAAACTACACCACGCATTCCTGCCCATCCGAATATAAGTGGCCCTTTCCAGCCTGGCCGGCTGTCTGCTGTCCGGATATACCTGCTGGCAAAGGTGGTAAATACAGACGCTCCCAATGAACAAACGACTCTGGATACCATGAGTATGACTGAAATAAGCAATCCATAGCCAATTGCCTGGAGCAGGCTCACCTCACCCAGGTTATTAACAATTACAGGCAGTTCCAGCCCTATAAGGATAAATACAAGTCCATTAAGTATAAACCCAAGCACTGCCCATACACCAGTCCCCTGCAGGCGACTGCTGTGGGTGAGAAACAGGTTCCTTTTGGAAGCCAGGAAGAGTCCACCTGTTACGACTGATAGTACACCGGATACATGAATACCCTCAGCTACCAGGAAGAGAAAATAGGGCGTCATCAATGTAATAAGAATCTCTGAATTGATATCAGTAGGTAACCATTTATGAAGATAGAAAATACACAGTGCAACTGCTATTCCTGTAGCAATCCCTCCGATAATGATCCATAAGAAGGAGGTTGCGGCTTCATGAAAAAGAAAGCTACCGGTATTGACTGCAATCAAAGAAAATCGAAATACAACCAGGCTGGAAGCATCATTCAGTAAACTTTCTCCCTCCAGTATGGCGGACACCCGTCTTGGTACACGAACATGTTTCAGGATAGCACTTGCACTGACGGCATCCGGGGGTGATACAATACCTCCCAGCAAAAATCCAAGAGCCAGGGAAAATCCCGGCAGGAGCAATGTAGAGATATATGCTACCAGCAGGGAAGTGATCAATACAATAAGAAATGCAAAACTGGAGATGACACGTCTCCACTTCCAGAATTCCTTCCAGGAAGTATACCATGCAGCTTCGTACAACAGTGGAGGCAGAAAGATCGTAAAGATCAGCGCCGGATCCAGATTTACTGAAGGAAAGCCCGGTATAAAGCTAATCATGACACCGCCGGTTACAAGCATAACAGGATAGGCAATGTGCAGGCGACGGGCAACCATGGTAAGCAGTAGTACTGCCACTATGATGATCAGGTAAATTGTAATGTGATGTTCCATGATGTAAAACTAATACCGCCCCCTAGATCTCTGCTTGCTTCAATCAAACAGCAGTTTATATGAATCAAACAATTTCATTTGCCTGTGGCGAAGGGGCTTCTGAGAAAATGCAGGTTGTTTGATTTGTATAAATTTTAGCTTGATGATCGTAATAATAGCTCCTACCTGACTCACTAATTTTACATCAACAAACCGAAACAGTGGTTAGTAAAATACAGTAATCAGCAAAAACTTAAACAATGAGAACAGTTTATCATAAACATGATTTTCCGGTAGACGGCGTTCGGCGTTTTCTGGAGCCTGGGCCAATCGTACTTGTCAGCAGCCATTATAAAGGCAAAAATAACATCATGACTATGGGATGGTATACCCTCATGCAATTTACGCCCTCTTTACTGGGGTGTTTCATTGTTGGCTATAATCATAGCTTCGACATGATACGAAAGAGTAAAGAATGTGTCATTAATCTTCCGACCACAGCATTACTGCAGGAAGTAATTGGCATCGGTAACTGTCATGGAGATAGTGTGGATAAGTTTGAAAAATTCTCACTTACTCCCGTAAAAGGAGATTATGTGGATGCGCCACTAATTAAAGAGTGCTATGGCAATTTTGAGTGTAAGGTCAGTGATACGAGGTTATTACCGGACTATAGTTTTTTTATACTGGAGATACTGAAAGCGCATATACCGGATCATCCGCAATATCCGGAAACGGTGCATTACACGGGCGATGGTATTTTTATGATTTCCGGCGACCATGTCGGATATCCTGAAAAGTTCAGGCCTGAAAACCTATAGGTGCGGAAGGAACCTTAATTCAAACAGGCCGATTATAATAATTTAATGAAAAGGACTAATAGTATCCGTAAGGAAAATAAAGATGCAGCCTTGTTCTATGCAGGTTACGAAGTAAATGATAAAGATAGTTCTGCCAGAACAAGGTTTTTAAATAAGCCGGTATTTCAGATAGCGCTATCTGAATTATGTTGGAACGAAGGAGTCAGCGAATCTGTCCAATCACCCCGTATCGGATTACTCACACTCAGGCATGTAAAGGCATTTCAGCCCTCAGAGAAATATGAAATAAACAAGTTCTATTATATATGTCTGTTTGAAGAAAGGTTCCTTCCACACATATTTAGGGAAAACCTGAAGCAGCTGCATCTTTTCACAAAGGAAGAGACGAGAGAGGTCATACTTAGCGAAAGTGGATTTAATGCCGCTTCTCAGTTATTTATAAAGGCTATAGCCGAACAGCATTGTGACTACCATCATAAATATGATCTGATCCGGATCTATATCACACAGCTTGTCCATCTGGCAATGAAAACTGACGTTGGTGAATAATTTATGGGAGGCAACCAGAAGTCATTGAAGAGAATAAGTTTCTTTAATGTAAAACCTCGAGTAATACCTGTAAAGGCCAGCATCGCATTCGGTATATTTTAGTAATACAATGTAAATTTTATTCAGACAATAAGATTTTTTATGAAGCATTATTCATTCAAAGCCGCAATAATGGTATTCTGCTTAACTGCTATTCTTCCGGGAATCGCTCAGTCAGTCATCCATCAGCCAGGGTATTATGTTATCAATTTCGGAGAAGACAGGATCATTGCATTATCTGACGGTATCTTTCCCGCACCGGCATTTTCGCTACTGAAAGATGCAGATTCAGCAGATATAGCGCAATCATTGCACCATGCATTTTTGCCAGATACAGTAGAGACATCAATTAATTGTTACCTGATCGTCATAGGCAAAAGACTTATACTGGTGGATGCAGGTTGCGGCACACAGCTTGGAAGTAATTCAGGAAGGCTGCTCGTGAACATGAAAGCAGCTGGGTACGATCCGGAGCAGGTTACAGACATCTTAATTACACATCTACATATTGATCATGCGAGTGGTATTAGCCAGGAAGGGAAGGCACTATTTCCGAATGCGAAGATATATGTAAACAGCAAAGACCTCAACTTCTGGAAGTCTCATGCAATACCAGATAAAAATGAACATTGGGGAATCACACTTAACAGGCCTGCATATAAAGCATTACTCCCTTATATCAGTAAAGGAAGGGTTGTAGGATTTGGAGACGGAGATGAAATCTTGCCGCACCTTACTGCGTATGATTATAGTGGCCATACTGCAGGGCATACCGTATTTATCCTGCAAAGCGGAAGTAAACAAATTGCCTTCTGGGGAGATCTTATACATATTGCTGCAGTTCAGTTAGTACATCCTGAGATGGCAGTTGAATTTGATCTGGACAAACAGCTTGCAATTGTACAACGCAGACGTGCGTTGGAAGAAGCAGCAAAAACTTCCTATTTAGTAGCTGCTGCCCATATCGGATTTCCAGGGATAGGACGTATCCGCAGCAACGACCACGCCTACCAGTGGTATCCAATCAACTATAGTATCACGGGAAGTGACCGGTAAGGAAATAGACTGATATGTACAAATCTCTCCACCGAAGATATATCTGAGATGAGCATACAACGTATAATTTTGTATTGAGAGATGCACAATGAAAGACATGATAGAAAGTTTGTAATCACAGATAGGTACGTAAGTTATTTTAATCATTAGGTAAATATTCTAAGTAACAACAGATAACTAAATGGTAATTGTATGAAAACAGCATTTGTATCATTAAAAGCAAAGGACCAGCTATCAGCAGCAGCGTTAAAATCTTCACTTCTTCAACTACAGCGTAAAAGCGAGCAGGAACCAGGCATTATCGCCTATGAAATATTTACGACAGAGGGCACACCGCTTGATTTCAGGGTAAGGGAAAGCTGGAAAGATGAGGCTTCCTATCAGCAACATTGCGCAACACCACATCTGCAACAGTTTGCAGAAGATTGTAAAAAATGGCTGGAAACACCATTCAGTGCTGTGATGCTCAACGAGGTTACAGAAGAACATAACGCACAAAACAATGCTGCTGTAATCCAGGGACTTTATGAGGCGGTGAATAAAAAAGACCTCAAATATATAAGCGATCTGGGGGCTGATTTCAGCGAATGGCTGGACGTACCTTTCAACTATACTACCACTGGTAAAAACGCGATACTGGATCCATGGGTGAGCTGGTTCGGTATTTTCCCGGATGCCACATGTGAAGTAAAAAGTCTGAAGGCATTTGGTAACACAGTGATTGCCCAGGGTATCGGCAGGGGAACACATAAGGGCGACTTCAATTCTCCGGCAGGGTTACTGAAACCTTCGGGTGTAAAGATGGCAGTAAATTTCTGCGACGTATATACACTTAAGAATGGATGTATTGAAAGAGCAGATTCATATTTTGACTTCTATGGGCTGTTACAGCAGCTAAAAAACGACTAGTTTCTTTACCTAAACGAATATATAAATATCCCTAAAGCCGGCTATGGAATAATTTCCCTGCCGGCTTTTTTATGTATTCTTATGAACAGTGCTATATCCTACTTATGACAATGCCAGCCAATCCATTATCGGGTCACCCTAAAACATCTGACATGTATGCAACGCTAACCCAGGAGGAATTTTTCAAATTAACTTCGTCATTTTCCAGCGCAGGCACTCAAAAACCGGCAGATGGACTACATATCTTCAAAACAACCTGCGGAATATCCGGGATATTCAGGTTGCATCAGCAATTTAATAAAAGGGATTACTACACTATTTGTTTTATTCCGAAAACAAATAAGGAATCAACTGTTCCCGACAGAAAAATGCCAACACATGGACAGTTGCATTTTTTGAATCCGACAGCAAATCAGGATAGGGTATTGGAGGAAGCGGGTGTTGCCTATTACTGCACGTTCAGGGCCACCTGCATTCTGCCTAAAATAAGAGATCATTTCTACAGGTTGCCCATGTTTCACGGGAGTTCCGGTCATTGGCTTCAGCTGGAAGGAGAACATGAAACTGAGGTGCATACAATATTTGAAAGGATGCTATCAGAAAGTAATTCCTCTTATCGATATAAGCATGACCTGGTGCTCACCCATCTTTTTGAGTTGATACATTATGTATTAAAACTTCAGCCTTCAGGCAGCAAGAAACTGAGCAGATCTGCAAAGGACAGAATCACATCCTTCTTTATCGAATTACTGGAAAGTCAGTTTCCGATTGAGCGAAGAGATCAACGTTGCACATTAAGATTTGCGAGAGATTTTTCCAGACACTTATGCGTGCATGTTAATCATCTAAACAGGGCCATTAGAGAGACGACAGGAAAAACAACTTCTCAGTTTATTTCCGACAGAATTGCTTCCGAAGCGAAGTTCCTATTGCGCCATACTGACTGGAGCATTTCTGAAATAGGTTACAGTCTTGGATTTGAAGAACCCTCTAATTTCAACAGTTTTTTCAGAAAGCACACTGAAGTATCACCATCCAACTACAGGCAAAGTGCATCTTTTAACATCTTAATTAACACTCCGGATGATGTTGTTTGAATTATGTAAATATTGGTTTGAGGATGATAACAAGGAGGCTGTATTGTGTATGTAATTTTACATCAACATCGAAATAAAACCAAATAAAAACATCGATAACATTAATTAAAAATTGAACCATGAACACACAATCAAAGGTAGCACTGATTACAGGTGCATCAAGCGGAATCGGAGAAGGAGTAGCCAAACTGCTGGCAGCAAACGGCGTTAAAGTCGGACTGGCAGCAAGAAGAAAAGATAAACTTGAAGGGCTCCTTAAAGACATCAAAAGCAAAGGCGGTGAAGGTATCGTAATAGAGATGGATGTTACGGACCAGCACTCAGTAGGCAAGGGTATTGAATCGCTTGTGAAAGCTTATGGCACAATTGATATTCTTGTAAACAATGCGGGACTCATGCCTTTATCAGACGTTGAAAGCCTGAAGCTGGATGAATGGCACAAGATGGTAGATGTAAACGTAAAAGGTTTACTGAATGTTACGGCTGCTGTATTGCCTATTTTGATGAAACAAAACTCAGGGCATATCTTTAATCTTTCTTCCATAGCTGGTAGAAAATTGTTTGCTGGTCTTAGCGTATACTGCGCCACTAAACATGCAGTTGCCGCCTTCTCTGATATTATGCGGATGGAGCTGGCACCGAAATATAAGATCAGGGTTACCTCTCTTCAACCCGGCGCCGTAGCAACAGAGCTGTATGATCAGATCACTGATCCCAAATACAAACAAAACATGGAAGATCTGAAAGGTCAAATGACTTTCCTCACCCCCGAGGACATTGCACACAGTGTATTATATGCACTACAGGCACCTGACCATGTAAACGTATCAGAAATCTTCATTCTGCCAACAGAACAAGGTTGGTGATAGTATACAAATGATGCTTCGTTTGAAGCATCATTTGTATAACTGTAAATGGTTGCAGTGAACAGTGAATTTTTACTTATTCATTAAACTAAACTTATGGATCCAAAAGTCTGGCTGATAACCGGTTGTTCCACCGGCTTAGGCCGTGCCATTGCCATTCAGGCACTTGAAAAGGGTTATAATGTAGCCGTCGGAGCAAGAAAAACGACAGATGTTGATGACCTGGTAAAACTATATCCCAGCGCGTTTGCTGTAAAACTGGATGTAACAGACCAACAACAGATCAATGACGCGGTGGTGGCTGTTGTAAACAGGTTCGGTACATTGGATGTACTGGTCAACAATGCTGGAATAGGTTATTTTGCGGCAATTGAGGAAAGTGAAGATGAGGCAGTAAGGAGAATGTTTGAAATCAATTTTTTTGGTCTTGCCAATATGACCAGGGCTGTATTACCCATCTTCCGGGAAAAGCGAAGTGGTCATATTATTAATGTTGCCTCTGTTGGAGGCCTTATCGCCTACCCTGCCATTGGCTTTTATCATGCTACAAAATTTGCAGTAGACGGTTATTCCGAATCGCTGAACAAAGAGGTATCCCCATTAGGTATCAAGGTAACGATTATAGCACCGAGCGGATTCAGGACTGAGTGGGCAGGCAACAATGCCAGTGGCAGTCCGATATCAATAGCTGATTATGAAGACACTGCCCACAAATACAAGGCGGCATACATTGCCGCCTATGGCAAACAGGCTGGAGATCCTGTAAGGGCAGGCAAAGCAGTGGTCCAGGTTGTTGAAGCAGATCACCCCCCACTACGCCTCCTTTTGGGAGAAGAAGCACTGCAGGAGGCCAGGAAAAAGCTGCAGGAATTAAAGACAGATTTTGATAACTGGGAAGCGACAACTATTGGTGCAGACTTCCCTAAAGAAACACTTCAAAAATAATCAGCTGTTTGCTGGAAACTAAAACCTGAGATATGGAAAAGTATAACGTAACAATTGAAAATGAAGTAAAAAACTTTAACAGGTTTACAGGGAAAGTTGTGCTCGTGACCGGAGGCGGATCAGGCATAGGAGAGGCATGTGCCCGACGCTTTCTACTCGAAGGAGGATCTGTGGTCATTACAGGAAGATCTATGGACCGTCTTGAAAAGGCAGCCGCCAGTATGCCTAAGGACCGCGTATTAACACTTATTACAAATGTATCCAACAGTGAAGAATGTGATATTGCTGTTGCCAGAACAATTGAAAAATTCGGCAAACTTGATACGCTGGTGAATGCCGCAGGTATGAACCTGGTTGGTACCATAACGGAGACCACAAATGAGATCTGGAATGATTGTTTAGGGGCAGACCTGAGTGGTGTGTTTTATATGTCAAGGGCTGCGCTCCCCCACCTGACAGCCACGAAAGGATCTATTGTGAACATTGGCTCTGTCTCTTCGCTGGGTGGCGGATGGACGCATGCTGCGTATTGCGCTGCGAAGGCAGGTGTTGCTAACCTTACGAGATCCATCGCCTGTGATAGTGGAGCAGATGGTGTAAGGGCGAATACGATCTGTCCCGGACTCACAATCACCGGCATGGTTGAGGCTATTATGGAAGATGAAGCATTATTAGAAAAGGCATGGGAACGTATCCCTTTGCGCAGAGCAGGCTTACCAGAAGAAATAGCTGCTGCTGTTGCATTTGTGGCCAGTGATGAAGCCTCCTGGATCACTGGTATTACATTACCGGTTGATGGTGGCCAGACTATTACAGATGGTGGTCCGAAATGGGGCAAATAAAATATTTGCGAATATATAAACAGATCATATGTCATTGTCTAACGCCGCTTTTCTCCGGGCCAGGCCGGGGAAGAGAGATAAAGTCAGTGAGGCACTTCGTCTACTCATGCCGCTGACCAGAGAAGAAGGTGGATGCCTGGAATATCACATCCATCAGTCCACTTCAGACCCTGATAATTTTTTCATTTATGAAAATTGGTCTTCTCAGGCAGCATTCGATTTCCATATGCAAACGCCGTATGTCAGGGAATTTCTGTCCCGGCAGAACGAATTAGTCGAAGGAAATATCCAAATTCTTCCTTATGAGCGGTATTAATTACTGCACGGCGGCTACAAGCTTGAAACTGTTGCCTGTTGCAAGGAGTTTAGCTCCTCGCGGCAGGCAATTTTCGTTTACCGGTTAGAACGCGAATCACCGTGGCACTCCCTGAAGGTAAAACGATATATCGTTGTTACGCGAATGAGATGTTTACGTAAACTATTGATTTAATGCATATTATAGTCTGGCAAGCCTTTGGAATACACACCCTGATCTTTTGCATTTATCAGCTAAACGTTCAAACTCTTATACACATAACATGGATACACAGGATTTTGCCGTTTATCAACTCAGCGATGGTACTGATCCATCTGCTATGAATAAATTTTCGGAGCAAAAAGGTTTTTATAAAATTGTATGGGTAAGGGAAGGCAACTGCGTATACCGGATAGGCGATGAGGCCTACAATACCGGGGCTTTCCAGATGCATTGTATTGGAGCTGGCAAAAGGCTTTTTCTTGATATCCCTGTGGTCTGCGACGGATATTTGATTTATATCGGACACAGGTTTATCAATGAGCATTGTGGCAATGATGGATATATTTCTTCCAACCAACTCCACAGATATTTTGAGAGCAGCCCCTTATTTACGGTAAATCCGGCTGCAGCGGAAAGCATGAATGACCTCTTAATTTTTCTGCTTAACAGTTTCAACACACCTCCACAGGTATATGACGACATACAAGCGAGATATCTGAAACTTTTCTTACTCTACTTTATGCACCATCTGCTACATCTGCAACCTTTACCTTTCCGGCCCAGGCCGTCCAGGTTAACGCAGCGGTATCTGCAACTTGTAAATGAGCATTATGCAGAAAAAAAAGCGGTATGCGAATATGCGAAAATATTACACGTTACGGCGAGTTATTTAAACAAGGTTGTAAAGGATGAAACCGGGCTGACTGCAAGGGAGCATATACAGCAGAAGATAATCGCGGAGGCAAAACGGGGGCTCTACTCATCAGGATTATCGATGAAAGAAGTTGCTTTCAGACTAGGATATGACGATATGGGACACTTCAGCAAGTTTTTCAAGAAGGTATGCGGTTATAATTTTTCTGATCTTAAAAAGAACATGTCCAGCCGGCATGCAATTATGTAAAGTTATCTGTAATCCTCATTTATCAAATTTGCAATCATGAGCAATAGAAAACAAAGCCAACTACACACTCTTTACCTGGAAACCTTTAATGATTCCTTCCATATTGCAGAGCTGAACCAACCTGATGAAATGGCTCCTATTGAAATTGAAGGAAGGGAAAAATATGAGCTGCTTTATATATTATTTACTGAAAAGGGAGGCGGTCAGATACTCACCAATGACGGTCTCATTGAACTGACAGATAATGCCGTTTATTGCATTTCATCCAGGCAACTGATAATGATCTCTCCCGGACCTATTACAACAGGGTACCTGATAACTTTTACTGTTGGTTTTTTAATGTTGCCAAGAAATTATGTTAACCCCTTGTATAGTGGAAGCCTTTTCAACTGTATGCCGCTTTCAGTGGATGATAAAACTTTTTCAGAGCTGAAACGAATGTTTATCAGTATTAGAAATGAATATACCAGCACATCTGTCTTCCGGAAAGAAATACTCCGGGAATACCTGAAAATAACTCTCCTGTATCTTTTCAGGCTTGACAGGGCCTCACAGGACCAGTCTCAGTATATAACAAGTGCAACTGTTATTAACCGGTTTTTCGAATTATTAGACCAGCATTACACAACAAAAAAGAAAGTGAGTGACTATGCAGCGCTGATGTCGATTTCAGCCAACCATCTTAATTATATTATTAAGAAATATTCCGGACATCCCGTCAGCCATCATATTTCATGTCAGGTGATCAATGAGGCGACAAAACTGGCGTTATATACCAATAAGTCGATGAAAGAAATTGCTTTTGATCTCGGATTTGACGAAAACGCCCATTTCAGCAAATTCTTTAAAAAGGTCCATGGGTGCACATTTTCTAATTTCAGAAGAAACAGGCCGCAGCGGTTATTATAAAATGAAGAGCGTGTATCAAAGTAAGATACACGCTCTTTTTATTTAGTCGAAACCTATAAATCACCTGGATATTAATTAATTTATTAATGATACCTGATCTCATCATAATCTTCTGGATATACCTAGCTTTTTAATTTTACTGGCCAGGGTTGTGGGTGGAATACTCAGCATTTCTGCAGCTCCGCCAATGCCGTATATTTTATTGTTACATTTCCCCAGGACTGTAATAATATGTTCACGTTCCACTTCCTCGATTGTTTTTATAGATGTAGTAGTTACTGATTCGTTTATTCTCTGACTACCAATCAGAACATGCTGCATAATATTGCCATTGGCGAGGACCATGGAACGTTCGATACAGTTTTCAAGTTCACGGATATTTCCCGGCCAGTTATACCCCATCAGCTGCTGCAACGCGGGAGTAGCAATACCTTGTATATTTTTATTATATTGTTCGTTATATACGCCAATGAAATGATCTACAAGTAAGGGAATATCTTCAAGGCGTTCGCGTAAAGGCGGCATCCATACAGGGAATACATTCAGGCGATAGTAGAGATCCATGCGGAAACGACCTTCTGCCATCTCATGCTCAAGATCCTTATTAGTAGCGGCGACTATCCGTACGTTGACCTTTACGGTACTCCGCCCTCCTATTCTTTCAATTTCGCGTTCCTGCAGTGCACGCAATAGTTTCACCTGTACATCCGGAGGCACATCTCCTATTTCATCGAGGAACAAGGTACCTCCATGTGCCTGTTCAAACTTTCCTATTCTCCGGCCAACCGCACCGGTAAAAGCGCCTTTTTCATGTCCGAACAGCTCTGATTCAATCAGTGAAAATGGTAACGCCGCGCAATTCACCTTTACGATTGGCCCATATTTCCTGGCGGAGAGGAGGTGTATACTTTCTGCTATCTTTTCCTTTCCTGTACCTGTTTCGCCCAATATTAATACGGACGAGTCTACTGCACTTACCTGCTTGACCATATCCAATGCGGATAATAACATCTTACTTTTCCCTATAATGCCTGGAAAAACGTCGGTACCAGCGTTCAATGTTGTATTTTGTTTCGGGATAACGGTGGGATCATCCGGGCCAGCCAAAGGAAGGTGGCGGAAAACAGTAATGAGTGTGTGCCGTATCCTATCCAGGAAATGCAGTTGGGTTTTGTCGAAGGACTTTCCTGGCCGGCTGTAGAAGTTCAGATAAAAAATAATTCCGTTCTCCATCACGAGGGGGCATACCATATGTGAATCCAGCGTAAAAAGCCGGGTAAAAAGCCGCCTGTCAGGATATAATCGGGTCATGTCAGTAAAATCACTGTTTGCATAAAAAGAAGGAATGGTTTCACGATTTTCCTGGAACAGGTACTGGTCTATTTCTTTTTGTTCCAGACCTGACATGTTATGCAATTCTTCTCTTCCCAGCGACTGATATTCACTGAAACCAAGCCGGAGGAAGCCCCGCCAGAAACCCGGAGCAAAAGCGCTGCCATAGACCCCCATCTCGATGAAATCAAATGGAAGATAGGATTGCAGGACCATTGTGACAGCAAGTAGCTGTTGCTCTGCCCTGGCATTGCCAACAGTCGTTTGCAATAACTGTTCATGCGCCTGTATCTCTTTGCGCAGCTGTGCCTCTATGCTATTCTGATGACGCACCTGGGCTATTTCGAGGGCCACCAGGACATCTTTTTCCCTGAAGGGTTTAACTAAAAAACCGTATGGCCGTGTCTGACTTGCGGCATCAATGGTCGCTTTATTCGAATTGGCAGAAAGATACACGAACGCTACATTCCGCTCATTCAACAAATTTGCGAGTTCTATGCCGGTAACATTTCCTTCCAGATAAATATCCAGTAAAACAAGTTTCACGTTCGTTCTGTCAATAACGATAAGTGCTTCCTGTGCGGTACGCGCGATACCTACAACATCGTAGCCTGCCGCCTGCAGCATTACTTCGATATCTCTTGCTACCAGTAATTCATCTTCTACTATCAAAATTTTACTATGCATAAGATTGATTGTTTGTTAAATGTTGCGGTGTATCTTTACCGCGTAAAGTGAATGTCAATGAAATTCTCACGCCGTTGTTCCCTCGTATATCGATCTTAGCACCCAATTGTTCTGCCAGAGTATGAATCAACATAAAACCGAGGGTATTACTCGTGGTCCAATTAAACCCTTTTGGAAGACCTGTGCCGTCATCAGCGATCAGCAAGTGGCATTGCCGGGCATTTTGCCGCGTTAGCTGTACTGCTATTTTGCCGGATTTACTGGCAACAAAAGCATATTTGGCAGCATTTGTAATCGCTTCATTTAGTATCAGACCAATAGGAACTGCCTGGGAGATATCCATTTCGACAGGCGCTATTGATACATTGAATTGAACAGACGGGGATAGTTGCATAGCATTATTCATATAAGTGATCAGTTCATTCACATACATTTGGATATCTACATACTGTAGTGAGTCTGCCAGGGAAAGACGCTGATGAATGAAGGACATGGTTCGCACCCTTTGTTCGCTGTCTCTGATAGCTTCTATTGCTGCAATGTCCAGGAGAAACTTTGACTGATAATTGAGCAGACAGGAAATAATCTGAAGGTTTGCTTCTACGCGCTGATGTACTTGTTTGACCAGCCATTCTTTTTCTCTGATTAGTTGCTGCTGGCTTTCGACCATAGTTTTCAGCGATGTATATTGGATGTCAGTCTTCCTTTTTTGTTCTTCCAACAGTATTTCATTTACCTTTTTCATTCTGTATGCTATGAAACAGACCAGCAGTAATCCACTCATTGCTATTGTACCAGCCAGTAATACGAAAGTCCTGAGACTACTCTGCTTCAGTTCCGCTTCCTGAAGTTTTTCCCTGGCATGGAGGAATTGGATATCCTGTGCATTTATTTTGTCGCGTAGCAGCAGGTCTGAATTGAACCTGTTTTCCATAGCCGCAATATGCTTTTCTTTGTCCATCAGCACGATGGAATCAGACAATTTCCTGTACCTCATGTAAGTGGCGAATGCCCGTTCCGGTTTATGTTCAGCAGTATCCAGCGTGAATTCAAGATTATAGACATTACTGAGACCGTAATAGATCCTGTTTTTTATATAGCTGTTTTGCGCCATTCGAACGAAATGTTTTGCAATGCCATAATTCCGCCTGGCGATATAATACTTGCTGATTGCTTCATAAGCAGATGCGGCCAGTGAGTCATTTGTTTCTTTCCTAAGGTTATTAGCCAGTATATTACAGTAACGGGCTGCGACAGGCCATTGATGTTTTCCACTGTATACATCAAGCAACCGTACCTGATAGCAGATACTATCTTCCGGCGTCATGGCAAGACCGGAGGAGGTAAGTCGGGCCATGACATACAGTGTGCTATCATACATTCCCTTGGCATTTAATGCCCCGGCAAGACTGAGATTTAAACGGACCATGCATTTTCCATCCCCAGCTGAAGTCAGCAAAAGAGCTTTTATGTATGAAGCAGCGGCGCTATCGGGATTATTGGCACGCATCCATGCGTCGCCGGCAGTTATCAGGTTTTCCTGTAGGTGAATGGTATCGTCTGTCCGGCCGGATACAGAAAAGGATACATTTCTTCTATGCAGGGGTGTGCCAGCCGAAACCTGGCACAGTCTACCGTTACTACGATAAATTCTCACCAATAGCATACTCCCGATAATTATCAATATTGTGATAATGATCAGCATTCGCCTGATTCTTCTATTTCTTTGCGGCATGTATTTTCAGATTTATTACCTGACAAAGTTTCGGGTTGACGATAGTGGAACCTGATAGTCAGGTTAAGGCCTTCTTGTGAATGAATGCTGGCAACGGCATTCAACTGGTGCATCATCATCTGTATCAGGTTAAAACCCGGGGATGTTGCTTTTTCCCAGTTAAAGCCGGCAGGCAGCCCGGAGCCGTTATCGGCAATGGTCAACACCATATCACCATCGCGTTCAAGGTAGAGCAGTATCTCAATTTCCGGTGACGGCGTATTTGCAAAAGCATATCTGATGGCATTTGTCACTGCTTCATTGATGATAAGCCCTACCGCGACAACGTCTCCAATATTCATCTGTATATCGGCGATCTCTACCTGGTAAGCGACAGGCATAACAGATGTCAATGCGTCTCTGAGGTACCTGATCAGTTTATTTACATAGGGTTCCACATTGACAGATTGCAGAGATTCGTTACCATAGAGCTGCTGATGGATGAATGACATGGCTCTTATCCTGTTCTGACTATTACGGATGGCGTAACGGGCCGCATCATCTTTAAGGAACTTAGACTGGAAGTTGAGCAGGCTGACAACGATCTGGAGATTATTCTTTACCCTGTGATGAACTTCCTTGATCAGCCATTCTTTTTCAGCGATGAGTTGCAGCTGGTGATCAACCAGTTGCTGCAGAGATATATTCTGCCTGTCAATGCTCTCTTTTTGCCATTGGAGCAGTAATAGTTTTCTTCGTTTCAACTGGTAGATGCGGTAGGTAAGCCCGGTGAATGCACATAGTAACAATGCAGAAAAAAGGACGATATCGGTATTGACACTCGCATGGCGCAGTGCAGTTTCCTTCAGTCTAATGTTCATTTCCAGTAGCCTTCTGTGCTGTAAATTCAATTGTTCTTTCAGTTGCAGTTCGGCAACAAACTGTCTTTCCAGTTTAAGTTGCCACTCGTGCCAGTTCAGGAAGAAAGCGGAATCGGCCATATGTTTGGCCAATACAGCAGCCGCTATAGCACCTTTATGATCACCCATAGATTTATGAAGATTTGCATCCATGGTATATAATGTCAGCAGTGCCAGCTGGCTCTTGTTGCGTTTGAATATTGCTTCTGTCTCTGCAAGTATCGCCTTTGCTTTTTCCGTTTTACCGGTGACTAAATAATAGCGATAGATAACGGGGTATGCGAATTGGGCGGTATTGAGTTTATCAGGAGATAATTTCGATATGTTCTTATATAACCTGTTGGCAAGCCGACCTGCAGCATTGAGTTGATTTAAGGTAATTAATCCGGACAGACGGTATCTCTCCAGGGTAATTTCTTTTATTTCATCAGATGGATAATTATGTGCTTTGTACCTGTTTAAAACCGATATCAATGAGTCTGTATAAGAGAGCTTATTGTAAACGTGAGCCAGATTATAAGTGATCTGAAATACGGAAACAGGATCATTATTCACTTCAGCAATATGTAGTGACTGGTTATAACAGAGAATGGCGCTATCATATTTCGCCAGCCAATAAAAAGCGAGGCCAAGCCGATTGTAGATGGTGCAGGTCAATGGAGAGATTGAATCGCTGACCTTTTTAGCAATTTCCACAGCCGTTTTCCCATACTCATATCCTTTTGCATAATTGGAGAGTTGAGTTTCTACGTGATTGAGCAGATCATAGGCTCCCTGTATCTCGACGACGTTCTCTGATTTGTACATGCTGATGGCCTTTTTCAGCAAACGCCTGGACTTAAGCAGGTCATCGGCCATTATACAAAAATCGGCTACCAGCTGTAGTGTCCTGGCACATTCGACCCTAAGCCCATTTAGCTCAAAATATTTGGCGGCTTCTTCATAGTAATGGATGCGCAGGTCTATTTCATCCTCATTTGTGCTATATGCATCACCTAACTGATAATAAGCACGGGCAAGCAGGATAAACTTGCGATTGGCATAGAAGATCCGGACAGCTTTATTAGCATACAGCCGGGCGCTGTCCATTTTCCCGAGCAGATTGTATGACTTTCCAAAGTACATGCAGGCTCCTCCGCTACCTCTATTGAAATGAAGTAGTGTACTGAGACTGTCTATCTTGCGGCTAATGTAGATAATCCGAAGTGCTTTTATGGTATCGGGGTCTTTCCCATAGTAAATACTATCGGCTATTTTAAGATAGCTGTCGACAATTGTGGCATCTGCAAGCGTTCGGGTATTCTGGTAGTGATGCGGATAATATAAACATAAACAAGTGAGCAATCCGGCCATTAACAAACCGGACGCCAGTGACATCTTATATATTTTTCTCTTGCTCATAAGCCGACAGGTTTACATAATGCTACAGGCAGGCATGCTTATATACCTGCCTGTAGTAGGGTTATCGTCTTTTTGCGTCGTCGATCATAGCGCTCATTTCATCGACTATTACTTCATTGCTATCCGAGGAAAAGCCTGTTGTTTCATACCTGATCATGCCTTTAGGGTCAATGATAACTTTCATGGGAAGAGCAGAGACGCCATAGGCCCTTGCCATTCTACCTCTGCCATATTCGGGGTCTTTCAGATCCATCAATACAGTGAACGGGTACCCGTTCTTTTTCAGAAAGGTCTTTACCTGTGCAGTCGCTGTATCTGACCGTTCGGCAGTATGAACAAAAAAGAAAGCAACAGTAGAATCATTTTTATATTTATCCATTGTCATTTTCATAGCCGGAAAGGAGCGAATACATGGCAAGCACCAGGTAGCCCAGAAATCGAGTACGATCACCTTCCCTTTTAAATCGGCGCTCTTCACCTTGTTTCCTTCGGTATCTGCCAATTCGAAGTTGGGTGCTTCATCGTTGAACGCTGCTTTTTCAAGGATAGCCGAAACTGGTTTGTGATAACCAGTATCAGCAGCCGGAGCCGCACCAGTTGCCACGAAGGAAGCAGTGCTCATTTCGATTGCCAGCTTTACGGCACCGGCTGCGTTAACGATGCCGCCACTTACGGACATATCTGCAAAGGGGATTTCTTTTTGTTCCTTTTTCAGGAAGTAATTGACATGTGGCCGTGTTGCAGACCGCATGAGGAGTTCTTTCACCTGTACAGCGCTCAGTTCCGGGAAATAAGCACGAATAAGAGCCGCCACACCTGTTACTACAGGTGCAGCCATACTGGTACCATCCATATAATCGTATTTGCTTCCTGGCACGAGGGAGTAAATGTCTTTCCCTGGCGCAAAGATGTCGACATTTTTTTTGCCATAATTTGAGAAGGAAGCGGCAATGCCATGAACAGCAGACGGTGTTGATGCTCCTACTTCCAGCCATGCGGCAGCAGTATCATATCTATCAGCATAACGTTTGTTAGGAAAGTTATCATAAACATCGAGATCAAGCCCACTGTTTCCTGCGGCATGAACAATGAGTACATCTTTTTTCATCGCATATTTCACAGCTTCGTCCACTATCTTTTTGTTGTGACTGAAAGGTTTGCCGAAGCTCATATTGATAACTTTTGCACCATTATCAACAGCATAACGGATCGCATTTGCGATGTCTTTGTCGCGTTCATCACCATCCGGCACTGCGCGTATGACCATAATTCCTGCATTATCTGCGATGCCATCAATACCAGTACCGTTATTTCTTTGTGCTGCAATAATTCCGGCCACATGTGTACCATGCGTAGCATCGGGACCATTGACATCAGCGATACCATAATAGTGCTGGGAGATATCCTCATAATTATCTCCTACGATTGGGCGCGGATCGAATGACAGGTTCAGTGCGTAATCGATCTGCTTCCTGAAATACATGACATCCCTGTCGATATCTTCTTTCTTATATGCAGTGAAATCCCCATTGTGCTGTTGCATACCCTGCCTGATCATAATCTTTACGTTAGCTTCAACAGGACTAACAGGTTCATAAGCATTAATGTCGCTGATGCCTGGATTATTCTTTCCTATACGCAGCAGTATGCTGTCAATGATCACTTGTAAGTCATAGGCAGATTTAAAGCCGCGACGTGCACTTGTCAGCTCAGCATCATATTTTTTAAAGCAGGACTGGAAGTACGCATAACCGGTGGTATCAGCAGATTTTGCGTTGAACTTCTTTTGTCCTTCCCTCACGAGCCTTGTGAGTTCAGTGTTATCCTCCCGGATGTTCCCACGATCGGAGCCTATAAAACTCCATCCGTGAATATCATCTTTATACCCATTTTTGTCATCGTCTTTTTTATTACTGTTCTTTTCTTTCGGGTTGGTCCAGAGAACGTTTTTTAAATCTGTATGTGCAGTATCCACGCCGCTATCTATTACTGCTACGATAACAGGGGTGCTTTTACGTCCCTGCAGGAACATGTATGCTTTTGCCGTACTGATGCCAAAAACGGAATCTTTACCATAATCCAGGTGCAACCAGCCCTGCTGCTGGGCCTGGAGATGACAAACCGAAAGAAGGATGGTAAATAATATTAACAAGCGTTTCATTGTTACTTTTTTGGGTTTATAGGGATCTGCCAGAAGTTTGGCAGATCCCGGAGATTATGGTCAGTTTTTGATTCCAATCAATGATTTAATCTGTGCTACAGGGTTCTGGGCAAAATTGATGTCACGAGACAGGATCACTCCATTAGTGTCAAGCACATAACACTGAGGCAGGTAACCAAAATTCAGATCGTATGCCTTTGCGGTAGGACTGGCATGATTAGATTTCATTGACAGGCCATTGAAGTCGATCAGGTTTGTCCAGTTCTGCATATTATTCTCCTCAATAATATTTACCCAGTCTTTCTTTGTACCATCATTATTATAATAGACAGCAATCAGGGCAACGTTTTCATTTTTCAGTTGCTTGCTGATCTGGAGCATCTGGTAGGTAAAAGTCGGGAACGGCACGAATTCACGATACCAGAAGCACAACACCACATTTTTGCCTTTAAAGGAAGATAAACTTACCTGTTGGTCATGGGTATCGGGCAAGGAGAAATCAATAGCAGGTTGTCCGACAGCCAGTTTTTTTGCAACGGAGATCCTGTTAGCAATAAGTTTACCAGAGGGAGCATTACGGATTGCGGTGGAGAAACGATTAAATTCATTTTCCATAGCAGGCAGTTCAATCAGACCTCTGGTTTTTCTGAGCCAAAGCGTAAAGGCAACAAAACTTTCAGGGTGGTCCTGAATAAAAGATTCCTGTATAGTTTTTCTTTTCTCCCGCAGACTATTCACTTCAGCTCTTACTTCAGCGATACCTGCGTCATTTCCTTCTGATCTGTATTTTAGTTCCATAGCACTCAGTTCATTACCTCTGTTTCCCAGGAGTTTCAAATCTTTCATAATGGATTGGAAATCCCTGTCAGAGGGCCCTCCCTTTATGGTCGCGCCGGATAAAGAGGTATCACCACTGATAATGATCTGCGTGGGATCAATAAAAAACTCCAGCTGATCTATTGCTTTCAGCACCGGTGTATTGTCTTTGGAAGTTGCCGGATTCATTATGATAGTTGCATAGGTTGGTTCTGCGACCGTGCCGTTGAAGGAGAACATTCCGTTCTTTACGCTTGCTGTATCAGATAGGGTGTGATTCTTACCAGTTGTATAGGTAAGCACTGCTATTCCATTTACTTCTGCTTTCATTTTCCCTGATATAGTAAATTGTTGTGCAGAAAGGGACAAAGAGATACCAACAACGCTAATGGTTGCAATTGCTTTTTTAAGTCTGTTATACATTTTAAATAGTTTTTGGATTTAATGATTTAAGGATTATCAGACATACCAGGATTGAGTGACAGTATGCTGATAGGAAACTTTAAAACCAGTCTGTCGGGTGCGAGCGTATAGACAGTGCTGGCAGCAGTCGGGCTGTACATAATATGCCTGTAAGTTTTACCTGCAAACAGCGGATCAACAGAAAGGCGTCTCATATCGAACCACCGATAGCCTTCCATGGCAAACTCTCTTCTTCTTTCGTCTATGATAAACCTGATAAGATCAGACTGGCTGGCGGCAATGTTGGATGGTATGATCGCATCGGCCGTGGGCATTCTATTGTTACGAAGATATTCAACGTCTGTAATGGCACCCTGCAGATCGTTTAAACGTGCTTTTACTTCGGCACGCAGTAAATAAAGGTCCTGCAATTGCATTCCTACCCTTACATATTGCTGGGCATACTTCCATTTTCTGCCATCAGGCAGTGGCGTACCGTCAAAGTATGCCCCGGAAAACAGTTTAAGGCGGAGGTCTGAAGATGAAAAGAGGGCAGCCGTTGCCGTATCCAGCGAAAGGCCGTCGATACCAAATCCTTGTCCTGTTGACGAGCCTCCGGCGTGGCTTCTGGCCAGCAATGACTCTGTGAAGTCAGTATTGTTAATACCGGGATAATGGGGGCCGAAAAATCCAATAGGCAGGAATGCCCCATTTGGTGCGAAGGCCACATTGTAATTATATAATTGCACATCCCTTCCTGCCAGGTCTTCAAACGCGCTGTTGAACTGAATAAGAGCTTCATTATACCGGCCCATGAAAACATATACTTTCCCGAGTATTGCTTTTGCTGCGGCACGCGACATACGCGTTTTGACATTTTGGGCAGGCGGTAGCAGGGGTATGGCTTCCTGCAGATCGCTGATGATAAAATCATAGGTCTGCTGTACAGTACCCCGATCGTAGCTCTGCGTAACATCTGCTGTAGTAATAATGGGGAAACCAGGATCAGTACCGGCAGATGCCTCCAGGTAAGGCCTGGCATACAGGTTGACCAGTTGAAAATTGTACCAGGCACGATTCGCCATTGCTTCGGCCCTAAGTATATTTTTCTGGCTTTCCGTACCGTCGGTCGATGCCATCACTTCATTGATGACCTTATTACATACGTAGATGCCCGATGTATAATTACTGAATTCCCATGCCACCTCATTTTCGAGATACCAGGTAGGTTCCCAGCGGAAGGCGAGAATGAATCGTGCCGGCATATTCTGAATGATCTGCTGTTCTGCTGATACATCATCCCCCATAGATATTGTAGGTAATACGTTTGGCAGATCGTAAAACTTCTTACTATTCATGAGCAGGTCATAGTCAGCCGTAGTGGTAGCCAAAAGGCTCCCTTTGGGAACGATCTCCAGAAAGCTCTTACTGCAGGAAAACAATCCTGCCAACAACACCAGGTAAATTGCTCTTTTCATAAAATTCTTTATTTAGATTACGAACTGCTTATCAAAACATAATATTGGCTCCGAAACTGTAGGAGTGTTTAAATGGCGGCAGTTGTCTGGTACCATTATAAAACAAATGATACTCAGGATCAATATCGAAGTCGTTTGCTTTCCATACCATAAAATTGGTCGCCTGCATGTAAAGGTTCACTGAACTTATTCCTGCTCTGTGCAACATTTTCCAGGGGAGATCGTACGAAAATGTGACATCCCGTATCTTGATATATGAAGCGCTCACGACATTCCGGTCAGCCAGTGTATAGTATTCCAGTTTGCGGCTGCTCAATAAGGGTGACTCACCGGCTATATACCTGGGGATGTCGGTAATAAGTTCGTCACCTGGCTGCTTCCAGCGATTAGGAAAGTAGGCATTGAGATTACCAGTGAACGAGCCTTGCCTGGCAGTTATCCTGGAATTATAGACGGTATTAATATCTTTCCTCATGACATGCCCCAGATTGTAAATCATATTTACAGTAAGGGAATAGTTTTTATACCGAAAGTTGTTTGTCAGTCCACCATTAAATACCGGTATTTGGGTTCCTTTATAAACGATATCATCCACTGTTGCGGAGGTGGGGGATTTTGATATAGTACCATCTTTCAGATAGATCTGCGGATCACCGGTATTGTCAAGTCCTGCATAGCGGTATGCGAATAATGGACTCATGCTGTATCCCACAAAGTAGTCGCTCGTAGCCGCTTTTGTATCAGGCGTATTGAAGAGAGAAGACAGTACAGTAGCGTAGGAAACGAGTTTATTTTTGTTATAGCTGAAGGTCAGGGTGGAAGTCCATTCAAATTGACTGGTTTTGGTGTTAACAGATTGTAACATCAGCTCTATTCCCCTGTTACGCATGTTGCCGATATTACCAGTAGTGCTCCTGAAACCGGAGAAGGGATTGAGTGGAACCAGGCCGATAAGACCGGTGGTACTTCTCCAATAGAAATCTACGCTGGCTGTGAGCCGGGATTTCAGTACCGTCAGATCGATACCAATGTTTGTATTTTTGGTGCTTTCCCAGTTTAACTTCCTGTTAGCGGGAGCATTAATTGATGCCCCAGCTCCAATATTTGACAGGTTACCTATTTCACGGACAAGGATGTCATAAAACGATGCTCCTCCTGCCGGGGGAGCGTTGCCGGTGATACCATAGGTAGCCCTGATACCTGCCCTATCTAACCAGGTAAGTTTATGCATGAATGACTCTCTGCCAATATCCCATCTTCCCCCGATGCCCCAGATAGGGCGGTTCTGAGAGGATTTGTCGGAGCCGACCAAATTACTCTGGTCGCGGCGTAAACTACCGTCAATACTGTACTTGTTATTGAATGTGTAGTTCAGGAGCATGAACAGGGAGCTGAAACGGGAGCGCTGTTCTACCTCAAAATAAGGCAAACTGCTTAGTACACTTCTACCGGATGTTACGGTATTGAATATACCCTTGTTGAGGGCCTGATAGTCTACTAATTCGGATGAGAGCAATGCCTGATTGTATCCATATACCCTGTTGCTGTTAGTAGTAGCCACTTCTTCCCTGGCCTCCTGTCCTACCTGGATATTGATTCTGTCTTTACCCTGTCTGAGCATGCCGGTATACACTAACTGATTACGGGAAGTCCAGGCCCGCAGATCATTATTCTGCACGGTATAGGTACCTCCGGTCACAGGAAGATAATATACAGGTGTTGAATTAACTGTTGGAGCTACGGTGAAGTTGAGTGCTTCATTGCGAACAGTGTACACATCGAAATCTCTATATTCTTTGCTTACTCCCGGTGCTACCTGGTAACCGTATGTTCCGAGGAATGATAGACCTTTCCAGATTTTGAGATTGGCATCACCTATCAGGTTAAAAGTGCGTTTGCTCTGGTCAGAATAGCCTGCCATCCGTTCTGCAAGTGGGTTATAGTCGAGATTGATACGGCTTCTGGCCTGATAGTCAGCCCTGATAACATCGGACCATCCCTGCAGGTAGTTCATGTTCAGTGATCTGCCCTGGGCATCCTTAAAAAGCTGGTATGGCAAAAAATTATCTTCAATGGTAATGTTATTATATGTCCTGGATACATTTTCTGCAAATGCGCCTTTGACACTTATTTTCAGTTTTCTATTGACATTGAAATCCTGGTTGAGTGTGAAACGATAGGTACGGTTCTTATCATCAGGGCGATTGGTCAATACATTTGCGTAGGATAATGAGCCATAGAATGAGTATGCTGCTGTACCGGCAGATACGGAAACGGTATGATTAGTTGTTACGGCGTTCCTGTACCAGAGATCCTTTATCTGTCCCCTATTATCTATGGCTGCCAGGCTATCCAGCTTACTGTTCGCCTGGTCGGCCGAAATAATTCCCCTGAACTGGTCGTACATGATCTGTTCGTGTGGCGCTATTATACTGTAACTGAGTGTCTGGTAGGGATATTGTACGGGATCAAACAAATCACGGGCCTCTTGAATGTATTCACGTGAAGAGAGCCATTTTCCGTATGAGAAATCCGGTTTACCTACAAAATTCACAAAGCCGTTGTATTTTACTGTTACGGGTGTATTCCTATTTCCGGATTTGGTATTGATCACAATTACACCGTTAGCAGCCTGAGCGCCCCATATTGATGCTGCCACTGCATCTTTCAGTACGGTGATATCTGCAACATCGTCGGGATTAACAGCACTGACATCTTCCACGGGTAATCCATTCAACACATATAACGGATTAGTAGAGAGGGAGATACTCCCTTTTCCTCTGAGTGTAGCCTGCTGTGTGGTTCCTTTGGCTCCATACTGGCCTGTGGACTGCTGACCATTAGGCCCCGGGGTAACAGTGAGACCTGGCACCAGTCCTTCAAGCCTGTTCATCAGGTCAAGCGTACCTGTACGTTTACTGAATACGGCCATGTCGGGTTTAGAAAAAGCACCTGCGGCCCGCTCTTTAATGATTTGCTGGTACCCGTTTGACAAGACAGTTGTACCTGTCAGGGTGGTATTAGCAGGTGTCATTCCGATCCTCATTTCAAAATTGGGGGCATTCATCAGCACCGTAATTTTGATATCTCTGCTTATATATCCGACATAACTCACACGTATACTTTCGCCGACTGCCACAGGCAGTACGAAGATACCATCGGAGTTCGTCAGGGTGGAGCGCTGTGTTTCCGAAACGCGTACCGTTGCACCATCCATTGGCAGTCCATTTGCGTCGGTTATCATACCATGCAATAGAAATAACGCCTGTTGCGAATCTTCCGGCTGTATTGCATTAATATCTTTCCCGGAGATTGCATCTGACAGGATAATACTTTTATTCACCAGGCGATAGCTAATCTTCTGGTCTTTAAGCAATAATTCAATAAACCTGGTGAGCGACATATTATGCGCTTCGACATTAACCGGATTTGCTTTTCTGATTAATTCTGCCTGTGCGAATACGGAATAGCCGGTTTGTTTTTTTATGGCAGCAAATGCCTCCTTAATGGATATATTTTTGCCAGAAAAAGAAACGGTTTGCGACATGACGCTGGCATGCAGCTGTAGAAAAAACACTGTCAAAAGAAAAAAAGTTAGTTTCATCACTAACAACATTTGGTTAAATGTTCCGGCTCTTGCCCTCTTGCTAAAGGGCATAAGAATGCGCATCCGGAACCGGTTTGCACTTTTTTGCATAAATTGCAAATGGTTTGGTTGTTAAGAAATTGGTTGATCGACCATCTGGACATACTGAACCTCACCGTTACGGCTCGTACCCGTAGCGGTTTTTTTGTCCTTTTTTTATCTATTATGGCATAGTCCTTACTTTTTCACAGACAATTTTTTCCCCTCTATTTTTAGTTGCAGGCCTGTATAGCTTAGTGCTTTAATAATTTCGTTCAATGTCATATCTCTTGGTAGTTCACCATAAAACGACAGATTGGCTAAGCTGTTGTCGTATGTTACTTCTATATCGTACCATCGTTCCAATTGCTTTAACACTTCTTCCAGGCGCTGGGCATCGAAATTGAAATATCCGTTCTTCCAGGCTATTACCTTATCAGGATCGACTGCGGTGTTCAGTTGAATGCCGGGTTTTTCTGATGAAACAGTACCCTGTTGTCCAGGTTTCAACGATTGGCTGCCGGCTCCCTGGATACTTATTTTTACGGCACCTGTCAGCAAAGTGGTCACTATATTCTTTTCGTCTCTATATGCCTTTACGTTAAAACTGGTGCCTAGTACCTGAATGGCCAGGTTCTTATCTGCAGACACGATGAATGGATGTTTATCATCCTTTGTCACTTCAAAATAGACTTCACCTGTAATGGTTACACTTCTCCTGTCTCCAAACGCGGTGGGAAAGCTGATAGAACTGGCGGCATTCAGCCATGCTTCCGAGCCATCAGGTAATACGATATGAAACTGTCGGCCCCTTGGAGTAGAAATGGTATTCTGCACCGGCTTTACAGCTGCAATTTTATTATATACAAGGTTTCCCTGTGCATTCTTTGTAACCCTGACACCATTCTGATCCACCACCAGGCCGTTTTTCAGGCTATCCAACACAATCTGGCTTCCATCCGCCAAGGTGAGGATGGCACCTTCGTGTCCTGGCTGTATCACTACTTCTTTGGCTATGGGCGGCTTTTGCTGGCGGGCCAGGTATTGCTGCAATATCCATCCGCTACCAGCCAGCAGGCATAATGAAGCCGCGGCCCACCACCAGTAGTGAAAACCTTTTTTCCGGGCTTCAGGCTGGAATTCGTTAACAGGTAAGATGTCCAGCACATGGCGTGTAATTCCCGTCCAGTAGGCTGTATCCCTGGGCGGTAACTGCACCTCTGCAGACGTGATACGATCAAGTATCTCACTGATCCCAAGGGTAAACTGCCCTTCGGAATCTTGTAGCAGGATTGCCCTCAATTCTTCGATCTCGGCGGCAGTAGCGGTATCCTGAGCCGCCCTGCTTACCAGGTATTCCAGTCTTTCTGAAACTTCCATCGGATAACATTTGAATAAACAGAATTACCTTCTTAAGTACATACTACCCCAAAAAAGGATTTAGTACTATCGGAAGGGAAAAAAATTTCAGGAAAAGGAAATCAGGAGGAGCGCCACAGGTATTGCGACACCTTTCTGTTGCAAATGTTCACGTACTTGTTTCAGGGCTTTTGTCAAAGTATTTTTTACTGTTTGTGGGGAAACGCCGAGTATAGAAGCTATCTCGTCAATCTTCATCTGCTGGTTACGGCTAAGCTGAAAGATGCGTTTTGTTTGGGGAGCGAGTTGTTCGATAGCTTCGTCGATCAACCTTTTCGTTTCATTAAATAAAGTCTGTTCCTCAACCTGATTTCCCGTCGACAGCAATTCAGGCGGCAGGTCCTCCATTATGACTTCATTTTTCTGTATGTTATTGTTACGCAACCAGGTATAGCTGCGATAATAGGCGATTTTGAGTATCCAGGTACGTGGGTCCTGCAGACCGGCAAGTTTACTACGTCCCAGCCAGATCTGCAGGAAAACGTCCTGCATTATATCGCGTAGCGGTTCCTGTTTACGGATGGCACGAAAAACGGCCTGTTCAAGTTGAGGGCCGTATAACTGAACCAATTTCTCAAAGGCAGACTCGTCACCTTCAGCGACCTGATTAAATATGTTCTTTTCTGTATGTGATATTAAATGCAGCAATTAAGGCCCGGATCTGTTTTTTAAGTAGTGACAGGCCGAAAATACGAATTATATAGAATGATTTCACCGTTCCAAGCCAGATGAACCACCAATAGCCAGTCAATCACGTTAGGTAAAATTCTAATACACTGCCCATTTGTTTTGATATTGGGATCTGGCGGTAACCTGATTTGATATTAGCTTACACTGAAAAGTTCATTTTTAATGGCAGTAATTGGCTACATACATAAGGGAATGAAGCGGTTGGGCTGATAGGCAATTAAGGCGGGGAGATTAGCGAAAATAAAAACGGGACTTTCGACCCAAAAAGTCAAAAGTCCCGTAAGGTGGAGCTGGCGGGAATCGAACCCGCGTCCAAACACATCCTCCGAAAGGCTTCTACATGCTTATTTATGCATTGTTTTTTCGAGACACGGCAGGGGCGTAACTAACC